>Ga0187893_10001076_pt1 | contig 68074 bp, 70 predicted proteins | sample MA1701074metaG_FD_139574 | JGI IMG/M metagenome (GOLD analysis project Ga0187893, IMG submission 139574) | White microbial mat communities from a basaltic lava cave in the Kipuka Kanohina Cave System on the Island of Hawaii, USA - MA170107-4 metaG ...
AGGTGGATCCTTCCATCTCGATTTCTCTGAGCACCTCTTGCCAGATGGCCTGCTTGACCGTGAGGTTGAGGAACCCCGGTCTGACGATCTCAACTCGATCGAAGAGTTGCTCACGCTGAGAAAGATTGTCGATGATTATTTGGGCAATGTCGTGGGGCGCTCGCTGCTCGGATACCGCAAGAGACATGGCGACCGTCGAAGCTAAATCTCCCCATTCAGGCCGTTTGGGAGTATCCAGACTCACCTGAGGCCAGGCTTCCGTCTTCAGTTGGCCTTTTTTCTTGGCCCCATCGAGCGCCCCAAGGAGCGCGCTGGTAACCTTTTCTTGGACAACCCCGCTGGACAAGAAAAAAACTCCTAAGTCCTCAGCAATGAAAGGAAAAATGAACTGGTCACTGTAGCATACAGGATAGTCAGTGACAAGGCAGTCGGATCGGATTCTCTGCTGAACCATTGCCTCCTTGAGGTGTGTAAGCCCGCATGATTCATGAGCGCTTCTGCTGCAATCACGGACAGTGTCAAGTATGCCTCCCTTACGGCTTCGCGCGCCTGTCTCGCGTGGCGACTGCGTGATTTCTCGACGAACCATCATGATTCATGTGGGCTAGACACAGCGCCACAAGATGGTCCAGCGACACATCGAGACAAGGTTTCTCCTCGCATCGGCCGACCTCCTCCCATGAACGGCAGAGACAAAGTGCGCCCTGCAACACAGCAACGTGGGCACCACGGGAAGCCCAGCGAGCCGGATCGGTCGGCCCAAATATCGCAACCGTGCGCACCCCCATCAACCCCGCCATATGTGTGACTCCTGAGTCCTGCCCGACAAAGAGCCGCACCTGTGCAAGCACTCCGGCGACGGTGAGAAGATCGAGTCCTTTCAGAACAATCGGTGGGTTCACACATAATCGGAGCAACCGCTCAACCGGCTCTCGGTCTGCCGGCCCTTCTAGAATCACCGGCGTTGCCCCGGAAGTCTGCAGAGCGATTACTACGGACGCGAGTGTCTCAGACGCCACACATTTATGGGCACTCCCACTCCCCGGATGAATAACGGCAAGAGGCTGCCCGTTCGCGAGACCTACCCCTTCAAGACAGGCCTGTCCGAGGCGGTAGAGCGATTCTGTCGCCGCCAACAGAACATCTCCTCCCTCGTTAAACGGCGACTCTGTGATCGCTTCAAGAAACCGGTCACATTGATGTGTCGCCCGAATCGCAGTCGAGAACGGAGATCTCACAATAACCTCTCGGGCACCGGCCGTCTTGAATGTCTCGGCTAACTTCCCGTCGAGATCCTGCATCCAGCCGATGGCAAGATCACAATCCTCCATCCATGTCTGTGCATGACCTGTAATTGAGTCCCCACCGGCGAACAAGTTTATGCAGACGCACCCCTGCACAGCGGTCCATGCATCGATGATACGGCATTCGAGCAGCAGTCTCGCGACCTGATCCTGAGCAAAGAGCACCAGCTGATGGGTGGGAAAGCGTGTCCGCAACCGAGCCATGGCGGGGACTGCCAAGAGCACATCGCCAAGACCCCCGGGATGGACCATCACGACCGTCCTTTTCACGGTATGCATTAGGCTTGTCCTGGTGGAGGGACTCGAGTCAGCATGGATCGCGCCGACTCAAGATCAGCCTGGGTGTTCACGTTTAGAAAAGAGCGCCCAGATGGATCGGTGGTGAGCAAATCTATCTCTGTGACATACTGCACCCGAAGGGACGCATGCGATACCAACTCTTGGATCTTGAGCTGTCGTGCTCGAATCATTTGTTCCAAGACAGGTAGGCATCGTTTGCCATATAACGCATGCATCGGATGCAGCCGGGCTGCGAGCTTCGCCATTACAATATCAGCGTTGGCTTTTCGACTCGTGAACTGAGCAATGACCGCCTGATTCAGAAACGGCATGTCGCATGCCACCACGAATATCCAGGGCGTCGCTGCCTGCATGAGTCCGGTGTACAACCCTCCGAGACTGCCGCTTTCAGGCACCAAATCTCTCACGACTTTGGCATCGATACTGAGCGGAGCGCTGTCCTGCGCAATAACGACCAGCACTTCTTGAAAAACTGAGCGAACCACATCGAGTCCTCGTTCGAGAAGCGTCTCTTCCCCTACAACGAGATACCGTTTGTCTTCGCCCATTCTTCGGCTTTTTCCTCCGGCGAGAAGGACGCCGGTCACCTCAATGTCCATGATGTCTATATCTGTATTCAATGCTGGCGGCCAAAAAGAAAGAGGGGGTGGGTCACCCCACCCCCTCCTGTTGCATCAAACTCTCTTAGTTTAAACAAACGTTAGAGGGTCTTTCCCTTCCGCTTGTTCGATCGTCTGGTCAATACCCAACCTTCAAGAAGTACCACACCAACTGCGATTGCGATTGGATAGATATAGGCTTCTCGAGGTGTCGGCGGTTCCAGGAAGGTATAGTAGAAGGCCGAGACGGCCATCTTCCTGCCCGCATCACCATTGTGGCCATCCCAGGCAAAAAACACAGTGGGAATGTATTGCCCCATTTCAAAGAACGTATCTTCGTCGTAAATCTGATCCTTGTTGTTGCCCATAGGACGCTGAATGATTACCGTCCATCGGCCGTTTTTCCACTCTGAAAACAGTAATTTGCTGGCCTCTGCATAGCTGTCACGCTCCTCAAAGTCCTTGTCCCACCCAGTGCCTTTGAAAGCACGGAACGATCCATCCGCTTCCCATTTCATAATGTCGACCGGATACTCTTCGTTGCTGCCGAACAGATACCGAGGCTTAATCGGTGCGGGAAGTTCCTTCCACTTCACGGCAGTTTGCATCGCGACGGCATCGTTGTAGACTGTGTAGTTGTTCTGGTGAGAGGCAATGGAACCCTCTTCACCGGTCTTTGGATCCTGTTCCTTGACATCGATATTAACTGAGGTCGGAGGCCAGGGTAATTTCCCTTCCGCCACACTCTTCGTCCGGTCATCCCACTGGAACATAAACGCAATGTGCGTTTCGTTGTAAACCGACTTCATCCACATATCGTCGATCCGATTCACGAAGTTTCTTGGCTTATGGGTGATCTGGCCGCCCATCGCGATAATCCGCCTGGCCCGTTTCGTCCACATCTCGTTTTCCGGATCTGCTGAAATCTCTCCTTCAATCACCCCCGAGGACAACACGAAGTTGACCTTTGGTTTATCTGTCAATGGATCGATCGAGAGGGGGGCCCCATCTGCTTCACGCTCACAGAGTGAGTTCACAAAGTTGGCAATGTGCCAACGCTCCTCAACGGTGGTATTGTCGGCGAATGAGGGCATCGGAGTGCCGTTGACCCCGGTCGAAAACGTCCTGAAGATGTTATTGACGTTATAGGGATCTTGGCGGCTGCCTCTGAAGTTCCAACACTTGTGCCAGTTGGCCGGTTGTATCGAAAAACCCCAATCGTCTTTTAGATTGAACGCATTGCCGTCTCCACGACCTTCAGCGCCGTGGCACTCAACACATTTCTTTTCGACAACGAGTTCTGCCCCCTTCTTCAAACTCTCCTCGTTCGCAGGAATCGCTTTTAGTTCGCCCAACTGCAGCACAGTCTGACTCTCGGACTTCACATCGGTAAATTTTCGATCTTTCACAAGCTGGGTGGTAACGAATGACAACACTTGGAGCCGTTGCTCTTCCGTCAGAATACCTTCCCAAGGTGGCATGGCAGAACCAGGCAGACCGTGCGTCACCGTTTCAAACAGATCGTTTTGACCAGGGACTGGCTTCTTGGCATCGAACAACGGCAGCTCACCACTGGCCGTGTGCCGAATCTTAAACGTTCCCTGGTTGAAATTTCGTGGGCGCGGCCAGAGTCGATCGGCGCCGGGACCATCACCCGAACCTTCGACCCCGTGACACCAAACACACTTGGTAAAATAGACGCGCTTTCCTGCTTCGATCATGTCAGCCGAAGGTTCCGGTGCTAAAGCGCCTGCCTTGAATCCCGCAGGAAGCGCATCTGCGGCAAGGGTCACGCCTTCAGTGAGCCCCGAGACTAGGATGATTCCGAAGGCAGTTGTGAGGAATACCCCTGCCTTCAGACTAAACGAATTTTTCATCGCTCCCCTCATGTCATAAATCCAGGTTGGTTATAAAATCCTTGTGAGCCACTTAGTCCCAGGTCCTGGGGTAATATCCCGTGTGCCAGTATTCGAACAAGATCACTTTCCAGATTTCGTCCACTGTCAGATGCTGCTCCCATGGTGGCATCACGGAGGCCCAGGGGAATCCTTCGTTCGGCAAGCCGATTCCACCCTTGGATACACGCCAGAAGATGAACGTCTCTTGTAGCTGCGCAATTGTACCTGGATCAGTAAAGTTCGCCGGGATCGGATTGAACGCAAATGCATGGAGACCGCGGCCGTTCAAATTATCGCCATGGCAGAAATGACAGTTTTGATAGAAGATCTCTCCGCCCTCACGCACATATTTAAGGTACCCTTGCGCATCCTTATCCCAGGGATTCGCACTGGGCTTCATCAAGCGGCCCATGCCCTGTTCCACAATATTGGCGTTGCTAAACTCCTGATCGTATTTTCCCTCGGGATTGACACGATAGGGGTTCTGCGACGTTTGAAGGGTATAGGTTTTTCCATGCACCTTGGTACTGGCCGGCGGAGCAGGATGGACAGTTCGTAACTCGATCGGCTCCTCTGATTTTGGGACCATTGCATTGTAGGAAAAGCCGCCGATTATGATCGGCAGAACCACCAAGTATGCATAACGTAAAAACCTATTTCCCCCGGTCTTGGCATCCAAGACGTTCATAATCGGCTGCTTGAACTTTTTCCAATCCTCTTCGTTCGCGGACACCCACATAAAGATTGCCACGAGAGAGACCGTTCCATACATAGCGCGAACACTAAACGGAATTGGCGGATATACCCGATATTTCAAATAGAGAAGAATGAAGGCCCAAAAAAGAATCCCTTGCCAGAATCTTGGGAACGCCATTCCCATGGCCGACATCATATAGCTGATCCCGGTAAAGCCCGCCACAAACAGAGTGAGCTCCAAGATCACTTGGACCGGCATATACCCTTCGATCAGGCGCACGGTATTTGACGGAACAATACCTACAATCATTCCGGCAAGCAGGAGTATTCCAGCTACCCCTATAAGCGCCCCGACTGACATTATTGCTTTCATCGGTGAACTCCGTTTACTCGATAAAAGAGATAGCCAAAATCATGAAATCTTCGGTGGCGGCGAACCCGCCTTCACCTGCGACAGATAATCAATGATCTTTTTCATAGCGCCTGCACTCAATTTCACCCCGAAATCCTTTGGCATAGTATTGTCCGGGAATGGTTTCACCACAAAAGCGCTGGGTGAAACGATCGACTCCATAATGTAGTCTGGAGTAGTCTTTGCTGATCCTTTATATTCTTTATCCTTCAGGCGAAGCGGAGCGTTCGTGCCCTCTTCAAGAACAGGACCAATCTTTCCGACCGCTCCTGGAATACCTGGGATCGTATGGCAAGACACACATGCCGCCTTCATGAAAATTTTATCTACCGGCTCGGTACCATCCGCCAAAAGCGTACCTCCAGCACCTGCCGGTGCATCATCCTGCGGTTTAGGCCGGTCGGCTTCGGGAATAAACTTCTCGTACGATTTGACAATCTCTTCGAATGTCGGAGCGTCACGCCCTTCGCGAACATATAACCAGGTGTCGACGGCCGCCAATTCAGCAAGGGTCAACGAGATCGGTGGCTTGTGAATAGCCGGCATTGGGCTCTCTTTGTCGTTCGTACCCTTTACGCCATAGCCGGAAACGACATAACAGCTCGGACATGCGTGGGACTCAGCGATGTATTCCTGACCATTTTCTGCGGTCCCCGAACCAGGGAACGCTTCTTTTTGGGCAAAGTCTCTACCCGCCGCCTTGCCCTTGCTATACTTTGGGTCTTCTAATCGCTCCTTACCTGCTCGCTCCGGAAGGCCTTGCAAGTTGGGAGCGCGTTCACCCAGCATGCCCGCGTGGAACGCGTGACACAGAGGACACTGGCCTTTACCAACCGCGCCCTGTTCTTTGTTTTTTCCAATGCCACCGAAGATGAGCTTTTCACCCTCATCAGCAAGTTGCTGGGCAGTCATGGAACTGAAGTCTTTTTTCTCTTCTTTAGGAGGAAATCCACCTTCGACCTGCGGCAACCAGTTCCCATACCCTGAGAGGCCTGCGGCGACTAGGAACATGAAGCCACCGATCTTGAGCAAGGCGGCTTGACTGGGGAAATAGATTCCCATCATGAAGCATGTTGCAGTGATGATAACCAAGGAGACCGGAAGCATCCGGTTGGCTTCGTAGAAGCTCCCTTTATAGTGCGCTATTGCCACCATCAGTAAGCAGGCGGCAAGTGTGCCGATTAGGAGTTTGAACATCGCACGCTTCTTTGCAGCACCATCTTTAGCCGATACCAAGGAATACACAAACAGACCGGCAAGAAGCGCAAATAACGGCCACCCTATCGATACAGCTTCCTTTACTAGATCGCCCACGGATGTAACCTCCTGAGATGTGACAGGGAGAGAGGCACGAGTTTCGTGCCTCCACTCCCCCAAGCAAGATGCTTAAAGATGGTTTAGTGGCCTCCGGCCGGCTGTGGTGCGCCCCCTGGAACCCCTGCCTTCGCCTCAACAGGCGCCTTCTTTACTCCGAGGCTTCCGAGCCAGAAGACGAATAGGATGCTTACCCAGAAGAACAGCACGTTGAATGAGATCATGTTCGCTGCAAACCCCACCGTATGTGTATAAGCCCAAGGCGAGTTATCACGCATAATCTCATTTACGTGCCAGAACAATCGAACCGAAGAACGGATGTACCCCATTAACCCCATCATCCACGTAAAGGCTGTTGCGAGCATGATCAATGCATATTGCGATCGAACAGAGATCTTGCCCCACTCAATTGCCCCCATCTGCTTGGCGCCCTTCATCATAGCGGCATTCAATGCAAACATGAAGAAGAGACAGGACAATGTTGTTGCGACTTGAGGCACTGACAGACCCACCCGTACGTTTGCCGGGATGTAGTACCCATAGATCGCCAGCCAGATGATGTTCACATAAGCGCAACCGAAGAAAATACCCATGAAGATATTGCCGAATTTCGACCATGATACCGTCGAGATTTTATTACCCCGCATATACCAGACGAAGCTGAGAATGGTAGTCGTGATAATGACGTTTATTCCACCGTTCTTGGCCGACATAACCCCATAGTTCCCCAACACCGGGTGCTGTTGGCCCCCCATGGCCTTGAGCTCAGCTGGAGTCATGACGATCGTATGGGGGGTAATGAACACCAAGTAGCCGCAGCAGAGAACAAATACGAGATACTTAATGTAGCGTTGATATTTCTCCGCACCGCGCATCCGGCCAAGGGCCTGCCAGAGATAATAGTTCGTGCTCAAAAACAGGATGCCGATCATGGTAGCTTGAATAATGAAGAGCCAGGCCAGGAGGCCACCCATGAGCGTAATCCCCATCTGCTGGCGATAGGCGTACACCTCACGCATCAGCCAGTAACCGGCGAACGGCAAGGGAATCAAGAACGCCACGCCGAGCGCCATGGCAATGTACCCCATCCAGTCATAGTGAGCACGATCCTCATCGGTCTTGGCGGCCAAGAACTTATATGCTGCGTAGGCCGCCACAACACCGCCGCCGAACGCCATATTCCCCAAAATACGATGCACATTGAGTGGATTCCAAAGGGCGGTATGAATAACGTGCCAGATGTTTCCCAAGTACCGGCCCTGCTCATCGACGCCGGCCGGCGACATCATGAAGCCGATCCAGGAATTCGCCAGGAACATGAGCAAGGTACCGATCACGTTCAAGACCACAGACATGCTCAAGTGAATCCACTTGAGGAACCCTTCCTTCATCTTGTCCCAACCGTAGTAGTAGATGTACAGGGTCCCGCTCTCCGCAACAAACATCAGTGCATAGATATGCATGACCGGGCGGAAGATCCCGGATAAGTAGCCGAAGAATGCGGGATAGAGCGTCAGGAAGGTGAAGATCAGGATACCGCCCAGAATGGCGGTCAGCGAATAGGCTGTCAGACTGATTTTGACGAAGTCATAGGCGAGCTGGTCGTACCGCTTCGCCATCGCCTTATCCTTCGACACTACCCCCATGAACTCAATAACCATGCAGAAGATCGGAACCGCGAGTACGAAACTTCCGTAGTAGAGGTGCTGCTGGTTTGCAAACCAAAGCAACACACGGCTTTCGAAGTTGTATCGCGGATAATCCTTAGGGCCATCGACGGTCTTCGGAGCAGGGGCGCCGACGACGATACCCTCCGTCTTATAATAGACATCTCGCCCCTTCTCGACTGTTGCCTCACCTTCCTTCTTCACCGCATCAGGCGCATCTGCGCCCATAGCCAGTGACGGAAGCGATGCGGCGATGGGAAGCAGAAGAAGGCCAACCATCGCGCAAAGCGCCATGATTGAAAATAACTTCTTCCCGGCTACACGTCCCATGAGATACCTCCTTGATGCATTCTGAAAAAGATTCATGTTTCACTCACAAGCCAGTGTCGGAGCGGCAGAACTACCACGTCCTACTTTCGGAAAAGGTACCAGTAGTCCAGCCCCTGCGACTCCATTAAAAAGTGATCGACCGCTGTAAAATACGCGATGCAGACAACTAGCGACACCAACACGTAAACGATTGTCATGCCCATCGCACTCCCTCCCTCAGACTCTGCGGACGTTCAAGAACTCCCAGCCGCTGCAGCGGCTCTGTTTAACAGGGGCACTGAATTCCAGCGAACCAATAAAAAAACCACAGACCCACTGCACAAGTGATGTAAAAAATCATCTTGCCCACTCTAATCTTTATGTCGCTATCCGGTACTGCCGTGGCCATCGCGTCTCCTTCTCTCCTGAAACAATCAATAAATCCCGAATCAGCTCAGCGATTTTCTTGACACACAGATACTCGTATGTTATTCAAAATTCCTTGCTCACACGAAAAATCAAGGGAAACTCGATGAAAAAAAAATCAAAAGTGTTCGACATTATAGTTTTGGCGGGTATGGTTGTCAATATACTTCTGGCCGTGTTTCTCATTCTCTACTACTTTGATTTCCTGTAGGTTTCACATAGTTCTCCCTTTCAGTTTTTCTCTGGCTTTACACCAGAAACCGCACAGCGAAACCCGATTGTCTCATCGCGAAAGTCTGGCACCATCTTACTCCGGCTGGTGATGCGAATATCGGCCCCCGTGGTCGCATAGCCTCCCCCACGAAGCACCCGAAATACCCCGTTCTCCGGGCTCTTAGGGTTCTGTTCTGCGGCTTCTTCGAAGTAGCGCTCCGCATACCAGTCGGCTACCCACTCCATCACATTGCCTGCCCCGTCCATGACACCATACGGGCTCTTATCGGTCGAGACCGTACCGACAATTGCGGAGACCTCATGACCATCCTGCACCCTGGCCCAATTCGCTCCGTTGGGCTGTTCCATATTACCCCAGGGCCAGAGACGTCCATCCGATCCTCGCATGGCCTTCTCCCACTCTGCCTCGGTCGGAAGCCGCTTCCCTTTCCAATGGCAATAGGCCTCCGCATCCTCCCATGACACATAGACCACAGGCTGATTGATGCTCAGCATCTTGCTCATGTTCTTGGCGTAGCGAGCAGGAGGACCGGACTTGCGATGCCCGGTCGCATCGACAAATTGTTGGTACTGAAAGTTGGTCACTTCGTAGCGATCAATGGCAAACGCACCCAACACCAGCGTACGCTGCGGTCGCTCATCGAACCCGCCATTATCTGTCCCCCGGATGAAGGGTCCTGCTGGAATCGAGATCATTTCTTCAGGAACCGGCTCTTCACGAGAAACTCCATCAGGATTGAGGGGCCCTGATGGGGTTGAGTCTGTGGTATCGGCAGGAGACGTTTCAAACGGGGTGAGCGTAGTGCCACGGAGGATTCCCATGATAGGAATCGCAGCAAATGCGAGGACGGCAAGAAGAAATAAGACCTTGAATTTGGTTTCGAGCATGTCGGTTATGACTTCGCGGGGCTATCGCTCGCCTCCACATCGCTCGCACAGCGAAACCCGATCGTAATATCCGTCCGCCATGCTTTCGCGGCAAATCGCTTGGATAGCCGCGCGTTATGCTCGGTCTCTCGCCACGACCCTCCACGCACGACTTTCATATCCGCACGTTCAGGCCCTTTCGGATCCCGATAGGGCGCTTTCTGATAGTAATGTTCATCGTACGAGTCTGCAACCCATTCCGCGACGTTCCCGGTCATGTCATAGATTCCATAGGGGCTTCGGCCGGCTTCGAAGGACCCGGGAGGCGCGAGATACCGATATCCATCTTCACTCCCATCCAGATTGGCATTAGCATGGCCGGTCTTCACGGTGTCGCCCCACGCGTATTTGCGCTTCCCCTCACCACGGCCGGCCTTTTCCCATTCCGCTTCCGTGGGAAGGCGCTTTCCCGCCCATTTGCAATAGGCTGTCGCTTCATCCCATGACATGCTCATCGCCGCAAACTCGGGCTGCAGCAGCTTGGATTGGTCGTCTTCAAACACTTCAATCTTGGGTAGCGGACGCTTGGTCATTTTGGCGAACCGGGCATATTCATCTTGCGACACTTCTTTCCTGTCGATATAGAACGCGGTCAAAAACACTTGACGCTCCGGCGTCTCATCCGGGTCGCCGTCTTTGCTGCCCATGATGAAGGGGCCTTCAGGAACCTGCACCATGTCTCGCCCTTCATCGCCTATCCTCGTCTTATACATGGAATAATCCAGCGCGGGTGCGCTGGTCGGCGCAGGTCGAGCCTCGGTCTTGACCGACGCGGCCAGTGCTTTCATCTGCTTCGCCTTGTAGGACTCATAGACCAGCAAGCAGATCATCAGGACGAACGCCCCAAAGACAAATACGATCCCGCCGATTAGCACTCCCCTATTTTCCATCGCGTCTCATACTCCTCCAGTTGCAGCCTTCTTCTTTGCCGCGCGCATATCCAGCAACATCGAAATCTGCACACCGAGAAACCCACCCATGGCAGCGCCGGCCCCGGCGCCCACGGATATTCTCTCCGGGCCGGCAATGAACCAGGCAAGTCCCCCGCCCAAAAGAGTTCCCACCAATATACTCGCCAGGAAACGCCGCCCACCCATAAACCCGATGAATCCGCCGAGCACGAGTCCTGCCCCACTCGCAAGCGGCATGATGCCGCCGCCAGCAATCATTCCGATCAGTGCCCCGACGGTTCCCATCACGGCCATGCCGAACAGGATATCCACCACCTTTAAGGCCGCAGCTTTTTTCGTGCCGGACTTGGCCATGCTGACAACGGTCCATTGTTCTAGCGTCCTGCGCTTGCCACCATTGAACCAAAATCAATTTCTACGCCGGGCGCGGCGATGATCGAGATACCCCAGGCTTTGGCAGCCGGCTCATGCTTGTGAATCCGCTTGAAGTCATCATAAACGTTCACGCGTTCCTCAAACCACTGGCCGACAGCTTTCGTGCCACTTTGCACCACGATCTCCGAACCGCTGAAGATGCCGCCTTCGGTCAGCGTACCCTCAGGCTTGGTGACGCTCCAGACATACTTCGTAAACACAGGAATAAACATCAGGTCGGTATCCAGCGAGGCATAGATGGCTGCAATCGGCTCAGCGTCCGTTGTAGCTTTTTGCAAACGCCAGCGCCAGGTAAGGACTGGGAATGCCTTCGGGTCCCAATCGATCTTCTTTTTCTTGATCCTTTGCCCCGCATCTTTCGCCGCCAGGAAGTTCACTCCGTTTTCTATCTGAATCTTATATGCATCCCGGCCCTTGGACTGGCTTCGTTGATTTTCATGCTCCCAATTCAATGGAAATCCGTCTGCGTCTTTCGTCTGAAAATCCTCAAGGACCAAGGATTGGTTTTCTGCCGTGACCGCACCCTGCATGACGAAGCTTCCACACACCACCAACCCAACCACGAGACATCTCCGAACCATCGCCGCTCCCCTCATATCACACCCTCTTTCAGATATTATGCCTCTTGCGACGACGACGGCGGCGGCGCCAGCACCCTCGCGTTTCCCTCGACCGGCTCTTCTCCGATCACAGGTGACTGGTCACACTGAGACATCCAGAATAGAGTGAATACCGCGCCCCAAAACACCATCATATTGAGCGTCACCATCTTCGCAGCGAACGCGAAATCCGGAGTAAAGGACCAGGGAGAAACATCGGCCATCAATTCACTCACATGCCACGCCAACCGTCCGGAGGAACGAATATAGCCCATGAGACCCATGACCCACGAAAATGCTGCAGCTAATCCGAATAGGCCCACCATGCCTCTGAGGGAAATCTTTCCCCACTGGACCGGCCCATGGAGGAGCGCCCCCTTGAGCATCATACGATTGATCGCCACACCGACCACAAGGACCGTCAACGTGGTCGCAGCCTGCGGCGTCGACAGCCCGATGCGGAGTTTCGCCGGCAGATAATACCCGTACACTGAGAGCCAAATAATATTGAGGGCCCCCAGGAGAAACAGCGCGCCGATGAGGATATTCCCTTTCTTGGCCCAGGGTACGACCATCGTTCGATTCGCGCGACGGTAATACATGAAACTCAGGGTGGTCACGAGAATCATAATGTTGACCGCGCCGTTCTTCGCCGACATCACACCGTAGTTGCCGACCACGGGATGTGACGCTCCGCCCATTGCCTTCACTTCGCCGGCCGACATCAAGACGGTGTGGGGAGTCAGCCAAATAAACAGAGCCAACATGAACACGGTGAGCAGTCCTTGGTAGTAGGGCTGATATCGTTCCCCTCCTTGAAGGCGGGCCATACTCTGCCACAGGTAAAAGTTTATTCCGAGAAAGAGGACACCGATCAAGAGGGCCTGCACGACGAACAGCCAGGTGAGTAATCCACCCATCATCGTCACACCCATGCTCTGGCTGAACGCGTAGACCGACCGCATCAACCAGTAGCCGGCAAAAGGCATCGGTAACAGCGCGCAGACCGTAACAAACAGAAAAACGTGCCCCACCCAATCAAAATAGGCGCGCGATTGTTCAGTCTTGCCGGTGAAAAATCGATAACAGGCATAGGCCAGCACCACCGCGCCGCCGGACATAATGTCTGCCAGGAAGCGATGAACATTCAACGGATTCCACAGAGCCGAATGGAGTAAATGCCATCCGTTTCCCAAAAACCGCCCCTGCGCATCGACACCGGCCGGAGCCATCATGAAGGCCGACCAGCCGTTCGCCAAGAACAGCAGTGCCGTCCCAAACACGTTGGTCAACAGGCCGATCGACGCGTGACCCCACTTCAAAGCCGGCTCAGCCATCCGGTTCCAGCTATAGTAATAGAGGACGAGCAGCAGCGATTCTCCAACAAACACAATCGCATAGACCGGCATAAAGGCCTTGAACGTCCCGCCCATGTACTTCATGAAACTGGGATAGAAATAGAGAAACATCCCCAGCATGATGCTGCCAAGCACGGCCGTCACCGACAGGGCGAGAAGGGCGACTTTCGCCAAATCTCTCGCGAGGCCGTCATAGCGAAGCGCGAGGCCGGGCTTTCTGCTGCTGAGCCCCAAAAATTCCAGAAGCACACAAAAGATCGGCAACGCGAGAACAAACCCTCCGAAGTACGTATGGAGTTGTGTGATGAACCACACGAGCAATCGACTGTCGAACGACCCGATGCGCGAGTAGACAGTCTCCTGGGGAGATGGAGCCGGAGGCCCCTGGGGGGTCCCTGGTGTCTTGAAATAAAGATCGGTGGCGTCCTCGGCAAAGGATTGGCTCTGAAGACCCCAGCCAATCCCCACGCCCGCAAGCACAACCAACAGTAAGACCGATAACCCGATGACTCTGGTGGCGGTCTTTTTCAGCATCCTGCTAGACCTTCGAGCCGGAACCGGCCTGCATTGAGGCACCGGCTCCCGTCGACTTACCAAGGATCCCCATGACGAAGGGACACCGGAGTAAGGCGCTCGACATCGTGTGTCCCTGTTGTTCTTCCACTTGCCGACGAAATCCGAGATAGTAACAATACAGCGCCATCATGCCTGTCACGAATCCGCCGCTGGCCATGGCATAGAAAGTGGAAATCCCGGGCTGCCTCAACAGGAAAATCACACATCCCGTAGCCACGAGATAGTACGTTGCGGCAAAGCAGAGGCCGGGCCACCACCAATATTTGAGTAACTCGCCCGCCCTCGTCTGTAGCAGCCCCTGGCTCCATGACGCCCGTGGACGAAGTCCGCCAAAATAGGCACAGAGCGCAACGCCGCCTCCCAGCACCGCCACGGCGGACAACTGGATCAGTGCCGCGCCCTGATTCGCCTCGACAAAGTGCCCCAGCGACGCGCCCAATGCGCCGACGACGAGACCGACTGCGACCCAGGGACCGAATTCCATCGCATGATTGCCGACCATCGTGCGGAGAGCTGCCCCGTCAGGAAACGTCGGAAATGGGCGGCCCATGAGAGCTATTTTCCGCACGTGTCCGATTTCAAAGGCATCGCGCGCGACAGACGTACAGGCAATGATGATGGCCATCATGGCCGGTCCATCCGGATGTTTCAGATAGTCATATCCGACGAGCCAGAGCAGCGCCAAGACCAACAGAGACAACTGGACCCCATACACAAATCCAATCCAGCCGCCGAGCCATGTCAATAACCGGCCCCCGTCCTCTCGCAGGATCTTCCCCCACGCAGTAGCCCGACCGACACGATAGGCTAACAACGCCGTCACCAATGAGACAAGACCGCTGATCGCCAGCAACACGATCGGTTCCGAAAGCGGCAAGAGTAGCTTGGCCACACGATAGACAGCAAATGCTACCAACCCTGGCACAAACATGACGATCCGCTTTTTCTTGCGCACAGAGTTTTCTGTCACGGCCAGGCTGAGGCTGGGTAACACTCGTAACGCCATTCGATGAAGCATGATAATTCCGTTAGGCGCGAAAGGTGAGGCGTAAGGTGAGTGGACCTCCGTTGCTCTCGCCTTACCCCTAACGCCTCACTCTTTATGCCTTCTGTGCGCCCATACCGAAATAACGCGCCTTCACTTCTTCCATCAACGCGACGGTGATCCGTGCCTCGCCGCGATCGGCTGCGGTCCGCTCCAATTCAATGCGTGCCATGGCACGCACTGGTGCCGGCACCTTGTCCAATCGACGTTCCGCTTCAGGCTCCCACTCAATGCGTTCGCCGGTCCTTGGACGAAGCACTATGTCGTATGTCACGACTCGTTCCCCTCTCACCTGCATATCCTGCTCAACTTCACCGCGCACGAGCAGGGAAAGATACGGAGGCATGCGGTCCAGCCTATGGATCGCATCATCAGTCCACATCATCCGATCAACGAGTCCATCGGTTTGACCGGCTGGGACATCGACTCCTACTTTCAGCCCACAGCCTCGACACTCCGTCCGAATGAACCATTGGGGCATCCCATCCCCGTACGAACGTTCCTCAATCCCCTCGGTATGCATCCAGCGACCACACCCACAGGTCAACATGGCAAGTCCCTAGTGCTGAGTACTGAGTACTGAGTACGAAAGACTTGGAAATTAACTTCTCGGACCGGAACCTTACGCGTTTCTGAAACCTCAGCACTCATGCGAATCACCCAATCTTCCCTGGGTATAAGAGATAGAGCATCGTATAGGTGGTGGTCCCTGTCACAAAGAGGATGCAATACACAACCATCGTGAATCGCCCGAGCGCCCGATGGCGTCGCGCGCCATTCGGCCAGATCCGTTGAATCGTCATCTCAACCGAAAACACAATAGCGATCACAGACAACAAACCGAGATACACTTCGAACTTCCGCATCGAGAAATCGGCGGTGGCGATGCGCGAGAAGAACAACAGCATGACCAGCGCTGTGAGCGTGCCAAAAATCACCCCGACCTTCTTCCACGTCGTGAGCAACAGCGACTCCTTGAGAGACCGGACGCCATCAATGACTTGTTGTGCGCGTAAACCAAGCACGATCATGTAGATCGCCATGACTAATCCGAGAATGACGAGAATGATGTGGACCGTCAGCACAGGAATGAAGACATAATCGTAGAGGGCTTGCGACCCACCAAAACCTTCCTTCCCTTCAAAGGCCAACACGCCTAATTGACGAAATAAATAGTAGCTGGTGAAGAATGCCAACATGGCAATCATCCCGCTCAACATCATCCAGTGATGCGCATCCGTTCGATGTCTCTTCGCCTGAATCCAGCCGATCACGAAGAGCCCCGTAAAAAACGTCGCCATCAGCTGGCTCATATCTGCCCCTACCGTGGCGTGGGTTCCAAAAAACCCCGGCTCCCTCAGCCATTCAAGCATGGGTTTCCTCGTCGATCGTACCTAGCCGCGCACAAGTCGGGCTATACGAGAATCGCTTCATGCTTCACCAGCCTTTATGCCCTGCACGACCGCTTCCGGCTCCAGTTCTGTGACGGTTGGAAAGCCAGCTTCCTTCATCCACTGGATCGCATCTGCAGTCTTGTAGCAGTCACCGCGTTCTGTGTTCACAAGAATGTGGACCGCAAACGCGGTTGTCCAGGCCGGACCGGTTCCTGCTTCATTTAAGAATCGATCCTTGATGACCAATCGACCGCCAGGCGTCAAATGAGCCCAGACCTTCTTCACCAATGCCGCGTTTGTCGAGAAATCTTGATAGTGCAGAATGTCAGACATCAAGGCGACGTCGTAGGGTCCGCCTAATTCATCCTTGTTAAAATCGCCGGGAAGCAAGGCAATCTTCGATTCCAAACCAGCTTCCTTCACTGTTCGTTCCGTGAGTCGGAGCGTCGCGGGCAAGTCAAACACCGTGGCAGTCAGCTCTGGATAGGCCTGACAGAAAGCGATCGCATTCGTCCCGGCCCCACCTCCCAAATCCAGAAATCGCACCGGCCCATGCAACCGTAGCCGTTTGGCAAACTCTGGCCCGCTCTGCTGCCCAATCCGGTGGAGTACCGCCAGCACATTGCTGCCTAAATCAGGGTCGGTCTCAAAGACATGCTGATCGACCGACCGCTGTCCTGTACGAATCGTCTGTTCCAATTTGCCCCAGTTGTCCCATTCTGCATCGTGAAGCAGCAGGAGATGCCCGACATATTGGGCAGAGTTACGCACCAGATGAGTGGCCGCCGCCTTTGAATTCCCATAGGAATCCCCATCCTTCTCCAACAGTCGCATTGCAACAAGGGCATTCAACAGTAATCTCAGCGTCTGTCCGTGAACGCCGAGACGCTCGGCCACATCGTGGAGAGTTTTCCGCTTCCCATCCAAGGCAGAAAACACATCCAGCCTGACAGCCGTGAGCAAGATTTTTGTCTCCCAGTAGTACCCCAGCTGGAAGATTTCCGCGAGCGAGAGTTCTCGTGACACACCGCGCCCCTCAAGCAAATCGCTTTGAAACTCAGCATCTTACCTAGATCGGAAACTGAAAGGCAAGGCAGGAAAAGAGTTGTGGGCACTGTATAAAATATAAAGGGCAGCGGACTGCTCCGCTGCCCTTCGATTGCGGGTTACCCCGCTCATACAAATACTAGCTTACTTGATTTCAGCCTTGAGGTTGGCAGTCCCGCCGTCGGCCACATCCACCTCAAACTCCACTTTCTTACCCTTGGCGGCGAACGGATGCCAGGCTACCACCTTGTGCTTGCCGGCCGGCACGTCCTTGATCTCGAAGGAGCCATCGTCCTTCACAACCGCAAAGTGCGCATTCGACACTGGGAGAAAAAACCCCTGCATGAACTCATGCTGGTCACACTGCAAACGATAGTAGCCTTCTTTTTCTGCTCCGCCCCGGAACACCACCGGCTTGTCGAGCTTGTCACCCTTTTTGGCCAAACCGATATTGAACCCGGTGGCTGAGCTGGTGCCCTTCACCACAAAACTATGCGGGTTGTGGAGCACACCTTGAACCGACTTGGGGTCATCCGGATCGGCATCATGGTTCTCAACCTTGAAGGACTTATTATTGACCACCACACCGGCAAACGGCATGAACTCGCAGAATTCCGCAACCACCTCAGTGCCTTGGTACCCATCGACGAACGCCTGATCTTCGATGTCGACAACGGCAACCACGGCGTTCTTTAGACCACCATCTTTCCCGACCTCGATGGTCTTCAAGAACCGCTTGTCCCCATCCATCAGTTCCTTGTGTGGGTTCTTGGGACAGAATTTGGGATTGGGGAACTTCGAGAACAAAAATTCCTTTTGCTCGGACTTCCCGGCAAAGGTCACCTTGCCGGCAATCGTTCCGCCTGCAAACGAGGTGAGAGGCGCCGCGACAAACGCGATGGCCGCCACGCCAAATACTATGGATAACGCGCTCTTCATATAACTGCCTCCTTGTGATTTACGAATGCCCTGATTCTTAACTCGCTGCTCCCTAGCTTGATCCACCGGTCTGATGAGAGAAAACTGGGAACGGCTTCCTCCCTGGTGTGCCCGATCGACGACATGCTGGCGAGGCTGGTCTAGGACCGAGTATGTATATTAAATCCTACCGTATCCTGTCAATCTGAAACAAGAGGGTGAAAAAGCCCGTTCGGTGCCTATTTCCTCAGTGAAACTAGATGAAGCAGCGCCCCTGCGCAGTGACACGCACAGCCTCTTTCGTATCGTGACAGGCTTTCTTCTCACGAGAGGAACAAGCTCACGATCACACCCATTCCCACGACATGAAAGGGTGGTCGTCTTCAATGAGTAACTGGACGATACTGAACCTCCCTGAAGCCGTCAACCCCTCTCCGATCGGAACGGCGGATACGACTTATGATTCCTCTCATGCGGAGTCCCGCCCGCAATGACGCGTCCGGCTTTCGCCCTTTGACGTCTGAGGACCTCTACTTCGATGTGCACGCCTCGATTTATGTGCGATAATGCCCGCTATGCTTCTGAAACGTTGGCTGGTTGGCGATCCGCTCAAAAGTACTCAGGCAATACACGAACGGCTGTCGAAAACCCTCGCACTTGCGGTGTTTTCCTCGAATGCGATTTCTTCGGTGGCCTATGCCACAGAAGAAATCTTGCTGATGCTGGTCCTTGCGGGAACAGCCGCCGTTGCCTGGTCCATTCCTATCAGCTTCGCAATTCTTTCTCTCGTCGTCATCCTGACCATTTCGTATCGCCAAATCATATATGAATACCCGGAAGGTGGCGGAGCCTACATCGTAGCCCACACCAATTTAGGGGAGCTGCCGGCACTGATTGCTGCGGCCGCATTGATGATCGACTATGTTCTCACGGTGGCCGTCAGTGTTGCCGCTGGTGTCGCAGCCTTGACCTCAGCCCTACCGAGTTTGTTCACCCATCGTGAAGCCCTCGGTCTGGTCGGCATCATCTTCATTATCGTCATGAATCTTCGCGGCGTGCGGGAGTCGGGAAAATTCTTCGCCATCCCAACCTACTTTGCCATCGGCGCCCTCGGAGTGATGGTGGTGGTTGGAACTGTCCAGACCCTGCTCGGACAAGGTGCATCGTTGTCGCCGTCACCCCAGATGGGGGTCGAAGAATTGACGCTGTTCCTGATCCTTCGCGCATTTGCTGCAGGCTGTGCAGCCGTGACTGGGATGGAGGTAATATCAAACGGCGTGAAAGCCTTTCGCCGACCGGAATCCCAGAATGCTTCAACCACGATGTTTCACATGTCCCTGATTCTCGCAACATTATTTATGGGGATCACCTTTCTGGCCAGCCACTATGGAGTGCTTCCCAAAACGGATGAGACCGTCATTTCTCAATTAGCACATCTCACCTTTGGCACCGGACCTCTGTACTACGCACTTCAGATTGGAACGATGCTCCTGTTAGTCCTCGCCGCAAACAGCGCCTTCGCCGGCTTCCCTCACCTCGCTTCGATTCTGGCCCGCGACGGCTATATGCCTCGTCAGATGGCGACGTTTGGTGACCGTTTGGTGTTTTCGAACGGGATCATCATTTTAGGGGTCTTCGCCTGTTTCCTCCTGATTCTTTTTCACGGTGACACGCATGCCTTGATCCCGCTGTACGCCGTCGGCGTGTTCATCTCTTTCACATTATCCCAAGCCGGTATGGTTCGCCGATGGCTGACCAAAAAGGGCCCTCACTGGCGAGAGAAACTGATTGTGAATGGTGCAGGCGCTCTGACGACCGGCATCGCCACCGTCATTCTTGCCATTACCAAGTTTACACAGGGTGCCTGGATCGTCTTTCTCTTCATTCCGATATTGGTCTTGATGTTCCGTTCAATCCGCTCTCACTATAAAGCCGTTGCAGAACAAGTGGCGCTCACGCGTGATCACCGGCCTCCACTTCCACGACGCAGTATCGTCGTGATTCCCATCAACGGCGTCAATCAAGCGGTCATTCGAGCAGTCGATTATGCACGTAGTCGCCCCGGCGAGATTCGGGCGGTGATGGTGGATATGGATACGGAATCTACAGCACGCATCCAGATCCAGTGGGCGCAATGGGGTTGCGGCGTCAATTTGTTCGTCCTCCCCTCTCCCTACCGCTCTGTCCTGGGATCTTTGCTCGAGTACATTGAACAAATTCTGGAAAAGGAACCAGACATCTGGGTGACCGTCGTCATCCCTGAAATTCTCCCCGCCCATTGGTGGCAGGGCGTCCTGCATAATCAACGCGCGCTTCTCCTCAAGACAGCGCTCCTGTTCAAAGAACGAGTTATCTTGACCGACGTCCCCTTCCACCTGAGAAGATGATCGTGAAGCGTGAAACGTTACACGTTAACCGTACAGCGAGGCATCGGAGCCTCAGTCTATTCCTATTGACAGCTTGTCTCGTCTTCACAGCCAATCCAGCCCAAGCATTCAAGATCATCGAACCGGCAGAAGGGGCGAAGCTGACGTCAGGCACAACGATTACCGTCCGTGTAGACCTCGGCAAAGATTCCGGCATCGTCTCCGTCCGTTACTATTGGTACGGCGAACAGGAGGACACCCTGGTGGAACAGGAGGACGCCACCGCCACAGGATCGATCGTTGCGCCGGTGGCGCTGATCGGACTGTCCAACCATACCCCGGCCTTCGGCGGCCCGTTGCTGGTCCCGAAAAACGGCATTGGACCCATGCGTGTGCTGGCGGTCGCCGAAATTTCACGAGGACGAATGGGGACGAGGTCCGTGTTCGATGAAATCCTGGTGAATGTCGAACCAGCCGCCGCTCTCGCAACCATTGAGTTCGAAACGGATAAACCCCTGCAGCTCGGGCGAACCGGCCAATCCTCTGCATTCGGCCATGTCGATTCAATGGGCAAAATTTTCGAGCTACCTGTCGTCGGTGAATTCGCCGACGGCGTCACCCGCCGCATCAGTTCCCCTGCTGCCGGCACGGCCTATCGCTCGTTAGACCCAAAAGTTATTCGGGTGTTGCCCCAGGGCCTGTTACAGATCGTCGGCAACGGCAAAACGGTGCTCACAGTCACGAACCGCGGCAAGCAAGCCTCCCTCGATGTCGCGGTGACCGTGAACGACGAGCCCAACGAACCGCCGATCGCCGACGCTGGGGCAAACATGACCGTGAAAGCCGGATCGAAGGTGAAGCTGAGCGGATTGAAGAGCCGCGATGCCGAGGGAGAAGCGCTGTACTATTCGTGGAGCCAGGTACGAGGCAACAAGATCGCGATGCTGGATGTAGATAACGCCGAAGCCTCGTTCCTCGCGCCGATCGTGTCGGAACAACGAACATACCGATTCAAGCTGCGGGTGACGGACAAGAAGGGAGCGGATAGTGTGCCGGCCTATGTGGACGTCACCGTCGAACCTTAACGGCTGCTGAAAAAGGCCCCCAGCTTCGTTCTCAGTCGTGTGTCTCCCTGCGACGTACCCTCTCGGGTACGCCTCAGTCGCCCCACTCCCTGCGGCCTTGCTGGATGGCCGTTTTGAGCAGCCTCGGTCAATACTAATTCCGCAAATATATTCGACATGATTCTAGACTGTAGCTCCCTTCAATCCACTCAAATATCGCTCGGACAAATTCTCGAGATCCCAAGCTCTCACATGCTTGAGGCAATATCGCACTTTGATTTAGACCAGTTCTGCGTCGAACACCAAGCGGACGATCGCAAGCCAGGGGTAATTCTGCTCGAAGAAGTTTTCGCTGTTGATGCATGCACAAAAATCCCCGAAAGTAATTCATGGTTCCACGGAACTCGTGTCATTAATCCCGAGAGCTTTCGTGTCAATGGCATCCGTCCTCTGGGCGACCAATTAGACCAAATATGGATAGACCTATTCAGCATCGTGGATCATTACGTTCACCAACAGGAATGGGAAACTTTCCGCGAAGCCGTAGAAACGACTCACCCTAGTCATTCCGCTAGCCTGTATCGAATGAAAACACAAGGCATCCTGCACTGGGGGCCTCATGCTGTTCTCGTGAGGGATGTGTTGGTCAATCCGACGAGGTTTGAAAGCGTAGACTACCTCAACACGCCGGAGATTATTGAAGATATTAGTCGTTGTTTCCACGAGCGAACCGGACATGATCTCCTATCTGCCTTCCAGGAACGAAGCCATGCCTGTATCATCAAGTTCAACGACAATACCCCGAGACCTGACTCAGTTCCGATAGCCCTTCATTACCTCTACTGCATCACACAGGAAAAGGATTTATTTCCTGGCTGCAACACCTGCTTTGACGGCAATGGTCACCCCATTGAGGCCAATCACATAATCACAATTGAAGTGATTAGTTAAGAGAGCACCGGGGGGACAGAAAGAACTATTGGAATTGTTCTTTTCTATACCGTCACGCCTTACTCAGTCGCGCTGGTCCGTAGGTTTGTCGGGCCTGGTGGAGTTCTTTCACGTGCTTGCGGAGGGAGGGGCCGAACGTGGATGCAAGAACGGCCTTACGATGGGGCGCGATGTTGTGCTCGACCTGCTCGATCGTTTCCTCCAACTGTTTAACCAGTCGTTGACCTGAGCCGGTGAGCCACTTGAGATGCCGGTTGGCGTACTCCAAATCCTGGACCGAATATCGGACTGATTCTACTTCCTCAAGACAGCGAAACCGGGCTCGCTGTAGATCGCGCGAGGTCAGTCCTGCTTGTTTCCATCGAGCCGATCCACCTCTCCCTGATGCCCATGTCGAGAGTCGTTCGAACAGAATCGCTCCCATGGTAAACGTAAAGGTCGCATGGAGAATGCCTCTGAGCGGACGCAGGCTGCGGCGCCAGGGAGAATAGAAGATCTGCTGGTTGCGATCCCCGTGATAGAGAATCTGTTTGCGCAGTAAGAGGTTTAAATGATGATGGCTATTCTCGTGAATCACATCGTCGATCAGATCGAGGTTGTCTCGGTCGAAGCAGTTGATAAAAGATAGCCCTGGCCGGTGGCGATAACTGAAGCTGACGACGCCCTTGGCCTTGAGTGGGATGATCCGAGTGGTCAAGAGCGCGAGGACCTCATGTCCTTCCGGCCAGGCCTCTTGTACGACTGTCCATGCCTGTTTGATTCGTTCCACTTGATCGGCTGAGGTGGAGGCCACAGTCCGAGGTTGGCGATCCTTCCCATAGACGAGTGTCGGCCCGACTGTAATAGCCCTGGACCGCGGCTCCATTGCCACAACCGGCGGTCGGTGCGTCCAACTCCATTCCAACCGATTACCTCTCCTCATGCACAGAACCGCCACGGTTCGTCCGACCTTCAGAGACAGCTCGTGCGGCTGAACTAGAATGGCTGCCTGGCCGGACGATTGTTTGAGGGTTCTCTTCACCGAGGGAGAAGCCTCGTAGATATCGCCTTCCATTCCAACGGCCATCGTGCCGAACATCTCCGCCCGTTCGGCATTGCCGCCGAGCTGTGCCTCTATGGTCCAGGAGGGGATCTTACGAGAGGCACACCACAGCATCGGAAGGCCCGGCACGAGGCAGAGCGATTCCTGTGTCAGCTCCTGCGTGAGGCGGGTGCAGAGTTCATTCAGTCGCCGTTCGAATCCAGAAACCTCCGAGACTCCGCGTGGAAACAGATCGTCCAGATAGCTGTTCTCGAAGAACTTCTCTTCGCACTCGGCAAACAGCTGCTCCGCGAACTCACGAGGACTCTGTTCCTCTCGAATTTGTTGCAGCAGATCGATGAAGTACACCAGGTCGTTCAGCGCTTCGATCCAGCCGACGACTTTCCAGTGGGCATACGTATCCCGTTCGAGTGCTTGCCCGAGGAACCGAAAGTAAGCCACAGGCAGTGCCAACGATTTCGCGACATCTGCATATTGGCTTTCCAAATCCAGACAGAGGTCACTCAGGAGTCGCTTCATCGACAGACGAAACTCTTCCTGCAAACGAGCCAGCAATAGCACATCGCACAACGGCATAGAGAACGCTAGCTCCGAGACGAAGGAGTCAGACTGTACCGGAGGAGAGGAAGCGCTGCAAGGAGGGCCAGCAGACTGCGGAAAAACTATATGGAGCGTGAGAATTGTGTGCGCCGGGGTCTAGCGGGTGAGAATGCCTACCTTTTTCGGGACCCTATACACAGTTTTCTTCGGCAGGTAGCCAAGTTCATCAAGGCGCAATGCGTTGACATGCTGCATCACGTGATCGCGAAGATCGGTCTGCACGGATACTTCCTGCGGCGATGTGAAACCTTTCGCCAGCACGAATGGCAGTTCATCCTTCCAGAGCAGATGACCGTCGCGAGTTATCAAATATATATAGAAGGCGGGAAAATCAGTCGTCTAGCTACCCTGAGATCACAATCGGAATGCCACGAGTGTTGTTGTGACTACTTGCGTGTTTTGGCGGTGAATCGTAGAGTGGGACATGTGACACATCGATCTCTTGCGGCAAAAATGCCCCAACCACAAGCCGATCGAGCTGATGGCCTGAGTGAGGGGGATTTCCTCCTTCATTGTAAGTCTAGGCCGCGCTCATAGAACACAACGGCCGAGCGGAGACGAACCGTGGCACTGACCGCGACAGAAATTTCGAAGGTGACGGATGAACTTGCTCCGGCCTTGGCCGGCGGCTGGATTCAAAAAATTTACCAGCCGACGGCCCGCACCATTCTACTGGAGATTCGCGCTCCCGGACAGACCCATCGGCTTCTTATCTCATGCCACCAGGAATTCGCCCGCCTGCACTTTGCCACGGCAGCCTTTCAGAACCCACCGACACCTCCCCCTTTCTGTCAATTTCTCCGCGCCCATCTGCAAGGGGCGCGAATCGACCAGGTCGAACAGATTCAAGGAGACCGGATCGTTCAGCTTGCACTGACTGCCAAGGAAGGTCCCTGCAAATTGGTCGCAGAATTGACGGGGAAGACATCCAACCTCCTCGTACTTGATGAGGCTGGCCGTATCCAACGAGACCTGAACGGGATAAAGGATCGCATCGGGCGGCAGTATGTTCCTCCCTCTCGCCAACAACGAGAACGAAGCGCCGCCGGCCACGCGCGATTCAGCCAAGAGTTCCCAGAATCACCATTTCCTTTGTCGGCTGCCATCGACGCCCATTACCACAGGGCAGAAGCTGTTTCAGTCATTGAGACCGTGCGGAACGCCCGGGCAGGGATACTCAGAAAATCCATCAAAAAGCTCCGTCACCGCATTGAAGCATGGCACGAGGACCTCGCAAAGGCAGCGAAGTACAAGACCTACGACCGCTATGGCGAACTTATCAAGGCGAACATCGGAACCATCCGCAAGGGCCAGACTAATACAACGGTGGTGGATTATTTCGATGAGAGGCTTTCCAACCTGACAATCCCCCTCGATTCGACCAAAACTCCCCTGGGCAATATGGACGACTACTTCCGAAAGCATCGGAAGTACCTGACTGCAGAGCGTGAACTACACCCACGCATTGAGGAAGGGCAGAAAGAATTGGAGGCTCTGCGCCAAGAAATGACGGCGATGGAACAGGGGACCTGGCAGCCGCCCGACAAACCTCAACTTGCTGGGCGAGCACGAGCCCTCTCACGAACAAGCGGGAGAAGGGACCGTCAGAAACAACATCACGGTCCGTTCCGTCGCTTCACCTCATCAGACGGTTTGGCGATTTATGTCGGAAGAAATGCGCGCGAAAACGACGAGCTGACGTTCCGCCTCGCCAAGAGCGACGACCTTTGGCTGCATGTCCGTGGTACACCTGGCTCACACGTCGTGGTGCGCTTGGGAAAAGGAGCCGATCCGCCGCCAGAGACGATTCGAGACGCCGCCACGCTGGCGCTGCTCTATAGCGATATGAAAAAAAGCGGCAAAGGCGACGTCATCTATACGAGACGCAAGTGGGTCAAGAAAGCAAAAGGTGAGGCGCCAGGAGCCGTCATCGTCACCCAGGAAAAATCACTGCACGTGAGTCTGGAGAAGAAGCGACTGGATGCGCTCAAAGCCCGATCGGCTCACGAGTAGCCGTTCGAATCTCGCACTACCTTTCCTCGAATTCCCTAGCCATGCTGTCAGAAATAAGGATTCTCTCGCCATGGACTCTGTCCAGTACTATGCTATCAGCAAGGTAGCCATACTATGTCAGGACAGCGGGACAGCGCGTCTCAATCCACGTCCCCGACCATCCTAGTGGTCGATGACGAGCTGAGCATCACGAAGCTGTGCAAGACGATACTTCAGCAGGCAGGCTTTTCCGTCCTCGATGCCGACGGCAGTTCAGAGGCCCTCAAAATCTGTACGCAGCACGAAGGGCGCATCGACCTGCTGCTCACAGATCTCATCCTTCCCCCCCCAGGATTTCAATTGGCCTCAAGCACCAATCAATTCCCCCACGTGCACGGCCACGAGCTGGCCGTCCGCGCGCTCGGTATACGGAAAGATCTGAGAATAATCCTCATGTCCGGCAACATCGACCAGGACTTGGCAGGGTATGGCATACGTCAGGGGAACCTCCCATTTCTCCCCAAACCATTTGAGACTCAAGCCCTGGTGGCACTCGTGAATCAGATTCTTCATGCGCCTCCGCCTTCGATCGAAAGCCTGACAGCGGGCCCGCCAGGAGTTCCAAAGGTCGGTGATGGGTGGGTTGATTAGCCAACGGCCCCCACATCTTCAGACACGACGACCCTCTTTCATCCCGTCGCAACACGCAAAACGGGGCTGCTATCTTGACGATAACAGCCCCGTTCGCATTCTCGAATACGGATTACCAGCGATCGCGCTTACCGCCGCCACCGCTACGACCACCGCCACCACCATATCCACCGCCGCCAGTGCGAGGCTCCTGGGGGCGCGCTTCATTCACTGTTAAGGTCCGGCCGCCCATTTCCGCACCGTTGAGAGCGGTAATGGCCGCTTGCGCTTCCGCAGCCGAAGACATCTCGACAAAGCCGAAGCCGCGTGACTGGCCCGTAAACTTATCCGTAATAATCCGCGCGGAAGCGACGGCGCCATGTTTCCCGAACAGATCGCTCAACTCCTGCTCTGTTGCCGAGTAGGGCAACCCACCGACATAAATCTTTGAACCCATCTGGGGTTCCTCCTTATGAGTATGGTGATATTGACTTGTACGCGAGGAACGGAGGAAGGAGCGGGCCGAAGACGCGAAGGATGGGCGACTTAGGTCTGACTTCCGACGAGATTCTCGGCCAAGACAACATCAATGCTGCAGACCTGAATGTTTCCCTACACCTCACCGCCAGGCCCCTGCAATAAGGTGATGGTAGGCTATCACAGCGTTCTTGAAAATGGCAATCCGCAACCCAGCAGGATGCTGAAAGAATCCGCCAGCACGGGGAAGGTTGAGGCTGAGGCTAAGGTTGAGCAAAGATGAGAACTCCAAATCCTCACTCAACCTCAATCTGCATTTCCAGGCTTACTCCCCAATACGCACCAGCAGTCCCCGTTCTCTGCAAAACTCGAATGTCCAGCGGAAGGCGGCAATGACCACACCGAGAAATAACAGATTGAGACCGGTTGACCACCCGAGATGTGCAATCGTCTCGGGAGAAGCGTTGAGTACGGCGCGCATCCCTTCAAACACATGGGCAGCCGGGTTCATCCAGGCAATGGCCTGGAGCCACCCGGGCAGCACGTCCATTGGATAAAATACACAAGAGATGGGCTGGAACATGAACACCATACTCCACGCCAGGACTTCCGCTTCCTGGCCAAATCGCATGATGAGAGCCGTAGTCAGCACCCCGATAATCCATCCCGTCATCACGAGATTCAAAACGAACGGAACCAGCCACATCCCGATCACAAAGATATTGTATGAGTAGAACAGGCCTGCGCAGACAACCATGACCACAGAGACTGCCATCACTTTGAGGACGCTCATCACCATCGTCGCGGCAAGGAACTCGCTCGGCTTCAGCGGACTGGCAAACAGGTTCATGAGATTTCTCGCCCAAATCTCCTCCAAGAACGAAATCGTCACTCCCTGCTGGGCTCGGAACAGTATGTCCCACAGAATCAACGCGCCTAAAAAAAATGTCACCACTCCCGGGATCTGTCCCTGGAATTTCATGAGGTAGACCGTAATGAATCCCCAAATAACGAGATCCAAGAACGGCCAATAGAAGATTTCCATCATACGCGGCAAACTCCGCCGGTACAGGTACATATATCTCACCACCAACGCATAGATTCTATGGGCTTTCATGTCATCTTCTTCCCCGTCCCCACCCTCAAGAACTTGGCGCATAGGGCGGGCGGGAACGTTCCCCACTGCGCGCATCGGACGAGCACAGTTCCATCGTGCGCGTTCTGCGAGCACAGGGAACGTCCTCGTCGGCCCGCTCTTTCATTTCTCCCGCGCCAACTTCACAAACACTTCTTCCAAGTCCGCCTGCCCAAACCGTGCCACGATCTCCTGAGCCGTCCCCTCCGCCACAATCTTTCCCCGCTGGAGAAAGATGATCCGATCCGTCATCTCTTCCATCTCGTGCATATTATGCGACGTATAGAGCACGCTGAGCCCGGACGACCGTCGCTCCTCCTTGAGGAAGCTCCGAATCTTTTGTGCGATATCGGGATCCAGACTCGCGGTCGGCTCATCAAGAAATAGAATCTTCGGCTCGGTTAAGAACGCCTTGGCCAGCCCAAGACGAGTGCTTTGACCGGAGGAGAGCCTGCGCGTCACTTTATGACGAAACTCCTCCATCTCCAGCCGCTTCACGATATCATCGACCCGCTCTTGGATGTGAGACAGACCATACAGCCGCGCGATTACCCAGAGGTTCTCCTCGACCGTGAGCGCCTGAGGCAGAGAGACGTACGTCGAAGAAAAATTCACTTGCTGTAGAATCTGTTCGCGATGAGCCGCCAGATCGAGTCCGAACATCTGAATGGAGCCGGCGGTCGGTGTCACCACCCCGAGCAGCATCTGGATCGTGGTGGTTTTCCCTGCCCCATTCGGACCCAGCAAACCAAGAATTTCTCCCGGTCTGATGTCGAACGAAATATCGCTGACGGCGGCGAACTCGCCAAATCGTTTCACCAGGTGTTGGACGTGCAGGACAGGTGTGGACATGAATGATCAGCAGCTTAGCAGGATGCTGAGGAGCCTGTCTGACATTGCCGTTCGTGACGAGACGATGGAGGCGCGACCAAGTGCGAGGCCGCAAGCCTGAAAAAACCTGAGGCGTATTCGCTGGAATACGTTGAGGATTTTTTCAGGCTGAGAACGACGCAGACGGTCGCAAATCGTTCGCCGCAGTAGAACGGTCAATGTTGGACAGGCTCCTGAGAGCGCGAGAGTACCAGCAACGGGAGCTAGGATGGCGGCTGCCTTAGGTTTCCAACCCATGCTCCGCAGGAGACGGCGATCTTGGAAACTTCTTCATGATCAAAGCGGCCACGCCGGCGACATCGTCCAATTCAAACCGTGGTACGGATAGTTCCACAGGCTTGTCCGAAACCACCGCGAGCAACCCTTCCGTCGAAACTGGAATTTCGCCGATCTGTTCACGAACGATAACAATCTTCGGATACCCTTCGTGCTTCCATCCTTCGGCAATGATTAAGTCATAGGTGGGGTCGAGAAACCGATCCCGCACGTCTTCGACACGCATCTGATCTGACACATCGGCAAACATCGCCATACTTCCCTTGGAGAGCACCACGACGCTGCTGGCCCCGGCCCGCTTGTGGCGCCAGCTGTCTTTCCCTTCCGTGTCGAGGTCAAATCCGTGTCCTGCATGCTTCACCGTCGCCACCTTGTAGCCGGCCCGAACCAACTCAGGAATCACGCGTTCGATCAGCGTGGTTTTTCCACTGTTCGAGCGTCCGACAAACGAAACAATAGGTACGGCCATGAGTATGCCCAATTAATGGTCATTCGTCATGGGCCAACAGCGATTAAGAATGATATTCGCCATTGACTGGTGACCGATGACGACTGACATCCTTTCTCTATCAGCAACAGGATAGCCGGTGGGAACCGGTGTGAGTATGTTCGGAATGACTGGCCCAGGCTTCTCCGCTCAACAGTTGCACCGATACCAGATCGCCCTGGTTCACTCGTTCGACGTCGACCGGGATATCGATCAAACAATTGGCTTTCACCATGGAGGTCAAGATTCCAGATCCCTGAGCGCCGGTCGTGCGAACCTTGAAGACACCCTCTTCCTGCGTGAGCACACCGCGAAGAAAGTGGCGCCGATCCGGCCGTTTGGAAAACTTCTCCTGGAAGACCGCCCGCACGACCGGCCGACCGTAACTCCTGTGGCCGCTCATTTTGAGCATCGCCGGCCGCACGAGCTGCTCGAACGTCACCATGGAGGATACGGGATTCCCCGGCAGGCCGAAGGCCAACTTACCCTGAATCTTGCCGAAGGCAAGTGGCTGCCCCGGCCTGATCGCCAACTTCCAGAAATTCATTTCCGCGCCCAGTTCGTGGAAGACTGTCTTCGTGAAATCGTAATCGCCCATCGACACGCCGCCCGACAGCACCAGAATATCCGCCTTCAGGCCATGCGAAATCTTTTCCTTCAACGCGGCGGGGGTATCCCTCGCTATTCCCAGTAGAACGGGAATGCCACCCGCCTCCTGCACCGCTGCCGCAATCCCATAGCTATTGGAGTTGATGATTTTATCTTCGCTGAACCGCTCGTCCAGGTCCGCCAATTCATCACCGGTCGAAAGGATAGCCACCCGGGGCCGCTGATAGGCAAAGATGAACGACTTGGCGAGGATCGCCAGCATCCCCGCTTCACCCGGACGAATCTGGGTCCCCTTGCCGATAATGCACTCGCCCTTCTTGACGTCTTCGCCTTGAGGGCGAATGTTGGCGCCTTGCTGCTCCGGCTTGAAGACGCGAACGGAATCCGGTGTATGCTCAGTGTCTTCGATCTTCAAAACCGTGTCTGCTCCCTTCGGAAGCGGGGCTCCGGTCATGATGCGAATCGCCTGCCCCGCGCCGACGGACTTTGACGGCATCTTGCCCGCAGACACATCTTCGATCACCGTCAGCGTCACCGGTTTCTGAATCGCATGTTCCTGCTTGATATCGTCCCACCGGACGGCAAATCCATCCATCGCACTGTTGTCCCAGGGCGGATTGTCCCGTTCCGCCACAATGTCCTCCCCGAGGACACGGCCAAGGGCATCGAGGATCGAGATCTTTTCTACGCCCAGAATCGGCGTAGACTCCAGCACAATCCGTTGCGCCTCCTGCAGCTGCGTGAGACCCTCTGTCGCATCTATGGCCTTCACAGTCTCTCCTTCATCAGTGCGCCTGCCGGGATCCGATGTTCACGAGGGACCCGCGCTTTTTGCAGAACGCTTCGACCTTATTCGCAATCTCGTGGTAGCACTCAGCTGTGGCCGTGTCGGAGTTGAACATTGCAAACGGCTCACCGGCATCGGACTGGACCACGACATCGGGATCGAGCGGAATGCGCCCGAGGAAGGGCACACCCATGTCCATCGCAGAGGCTTCCCCGCCGCCTTTACGGAACACTTCGATGTGATTGTGACAATGAGGGCACTCTAACCCGCTCATGTTTTCGACAATCCCGATGATCGGAACTTCGCTGTCTTTGCAGAACGTGACCGACTTGCGTGAATCCAGCAAAGCCACTTCCTGCGGCGTCGTCACGATCACCGCGCCACTGACATTCCCGAGCAAATCGATGGTAGTGACTGATTCGTTGCCGGTTCCGGGAGGCAAGTCGACAAACAAGAAATTGAGATCTTGCCACTCGACACCGCCCAAGAGTTGGTTGATGAACTCATACTTGTACGCATCGCGCCAGATAACCGGATCGTCCGAATTCTGCAACAAGAAAGACATCGAGGCAATCTTGAGGTTATACGCCTGAAACGGAATAATCCCACCTGAGCTGCTGATCTTGAGCTTCTGTCCTTCCGCCCCTACCATCTTTGGAATGTTCGGGCCATGGATGTCCATGTCACAAATACCGACATGCCACCCTTTAAGCGCGAGACTCACCGCGAGGTTTGTCGTACAGGTACTCTTTCCGACCCCACCCTTGTTGCTCATGATAAGCACTTTGTATTCGATCCGCTCCATCCGTTTGGCCACCAACCATCGACTGTGCCCCTCCTTGTCCTTCTGACAGGATTCGTTCTCATCGCAGATCGCGCAGGCCCACATGTAGACACAGGCATCGCTGCCGCCTGAGTTGGGAGGTTGAATGACGTTCAATTCACGAGCCATGTCTCTTCCTTCTCTAAAACCTTATATCCGATCTGCCGTTCTCGTCATCGTCGTCGATCTGTCGGCACGCCGACATAGTCGCCCTCCGAGGACTTCGACATCGCACCGGCAGACGTTGTGCCGGCTCCTGCCGTGGCCATAGCGACTGTCGGAACACCAGCCTGATCATCTGCGGGTTTTTTCTTGCCGAAAAACTTGGCGCTGAACACTCCAATCCAGTACAGAAGGAACATGGGGCCCGCCATCAGAGTCTGATTGAACGGGTCAGGAGTCGGTGTCAGGACTGCAGCGATCACAAAGGATCCCAGCAACGCCCACTTCCAGTACCGAATCAGGAATGGCGCATCGACCCACCCAAACCTCGCCATGAGCGTGATCGCGAGCGGGACTTCGAAAATCAGCCCGAACACCATCAAAAACCAGAGGGCAAATCCGACGTACTGTGCAATGGAGATCTGGGGAACGAAGCCCGCGTTGACCCCATAGGAGATTAAAAAATTGAGCGCGAACGGAAGCACGAAGAAAAAGGCAAAGCCCACCCCTGTATAAAAAGCCACCGCCGTCAGTGCCACAAAAGGTCCGACGAAGCGCCGTTCCTGGGCATGAAGACCCGGCACTACAAATTGCCAGACTTCCACCAGAATGTACGGGGTCGCGGCGACGAGGGCAAAGAGCCCGGCTACCTTGACGTTTTGCCATAAGGCTTCAGCCGGCGCGAGGAAAACGAACGGAACAGTCGGCAGATCGGTCGGCACCCACGACAGGGTGCGCGGCATAAACATGTTCTGGAGAGGGATCCGAAGCCACTTGACCAGTATATCGGCATAGAAAAACGTGGCGACAAACACCACGGCAGTGATGATCACCGCACGCGTCAGCCGGACCTGGAGTTCCGCGAGGTGCTCCATCACCGGCATTTTCTTATCTTCCAGCGGCTTGAAGATCGTGTCCTGCAGCCACTGGTTGAATGAATTCGGGCCGTTGGACATACGATCCGTCATCCGATGGCTAGCCGCGACCGCTCGGATATCGAACGGTCGCGGCAGGCATCATGGGTGTCACTTGGGATTGACCGCAACAAACAGGTTATTCCCCTGCCGGCTTAGTAGCAGGACGGCTAACTCATCTTTCTTCAACTTGATCGAGGCGTTCTGGTAGTCTTCCAGCGTCTTTACGGCCTCGTGGTTCACCTCTTGAATCACGTCGCCGCGCTGTAGACCCGCTGCTTCGGCAGGGCCGCCGCTCTCAACCGACGTCACGACGACACCGGTCATCTTCGCGGGGATATTCAATTGACTCATCGTGCCCGCATCCAACCCCTGCACACGAAGGGAAGCCAAGACATTGTCCGGCAGCTTTACCGTCTCAACCGGTTCCTTGGGAGCCGACGGCTCCTTCTTCGCCAACATCTCATCCGTCGGGCGCTCCGCCACCTTCACGGCGATGGTCTGCTCCTTGCCGTCTCGCAATACCTTCACCTGTGCATCCTTGCCGACCATCGTGCGTGCGACAAGGTTTCGCAACTGACTCACGTTTTGGACTTCTTTCCCGTTAAACGCGATCACCACATCACCGCGACGAATACCGGCTGCTTGGGAGGGACCATTTTCGTTCACGTCGCTGATCAACACACCCTTGCGCTGCTCAGGTAACTTGAACGACTTGGCTAAGGCCGGCGTGATCTCTTGAATGGCGACACCCATCCAGCCGCGCACGACCTTGCCGGTTTTCTGCAGGCTCTCGACGATGTCCAATGCGATACTGCTGGGAATGGCAAATCCAATCCCCTCCGACCCGCCGGTCCTTGAGAAGATGGCCGTATTGATTCCGATGAGTTCGCCGTTCAGATTGACCAACGCTCCGCCGGAATTGCCGGGATTAATTGCGGCGTCGGTTTGGATGAAATCTTCGTAGTCGGCAATCCCGACATTGCCGCGTCCCAAGGCACTGATGATGCCCAGAGTCACAGTGGAACTCAATCCAAACGGACTACCGACCGCCAGCACAAGATCGCCGACCTGCAATTTCTCATACTCAGCCCATTTCATGGATGGAAGGTCCTTGGCTTCGATCTTGACCACGGCCAAATCCGTCTTTGAATCAGTCCCCACCACTTTCGCACTGAATTCACGTCGGTCGCTAAGCGTGACTGTGATCTGCGTGGCGCCTTCGACGACGTGATTGTTGGTTACGATAAATCCGTTCGGATCGAAAATGACGCCGGATCCTGCGCTTTGATCAGGGCGTCCATGCCCTCCACCAGGCGGCATCGGCGGAGGAGTCGGGAGTTCACCCTCTGGTGCTTCTTCACCGGGAGGTCCGCCAAAGGGACCTGGTGGCAACGGCGCCTTCCGGCCCCGTCCCCTGCCTTCTCCACCCCCAGTTACCGCAATGTTCACCACCGCAGGCGTGACCTTCTTGACGATATCTGAAAATCCTTGTGTCATCCCGGCTGGAACCCCGGCGGCAACGGCTGTAGGTTCGCTCGGCAGGACCGCAACCGCGAAGGCGCTCATAACCAAACCGATACCTGCGACAAGCCCTCGGACATTCCTCCCTTTACTCGGCGTGACCATATCAGCGTTCCTCCACAGGGTTAATCGACGCGACTGTATGAGCTGAACGGTATATTGTACACTATCTATTCCGAGGGCTTCAAAGACTAATAGCTCCCGTCGCACTCTCAGCCGACAAAGCTCGAAGAGTACAGGGAGAGCCCTATCGCGAGAAGCCCGAGGACGGGCAGGTCTATCTTGTCTATTCTGGTCTGTCTCGTTTGTTTGGTTGAACCAGACGGACCAAATAGACCAGATGAACCAGATCAACCTTCGCCTGCCTCGCTTGTCGCGCGCGGCCATCCCGTAGCTGCTACGGATTGCTTCCCCTAACTGTCGTCTCGGATTCCTATACCCCGAGCCTAGAGTTCTGTAGCTTCAATACCAGCCGCTTGGCCGCTTGCTCAAAAGACACAACTCGGAGCGTGTTCGGCGCGCCCTCGTACGTCGGAGGCCAGATACGCCGCTCATCCTGCGGGCGCAGGTAGATAGCCGGATACCATTGATCGATCCCTGGCGCACTTGGACGATCCAGCGTGGCCCAGCCCCGTCCCTCTGCTTGCATTAAGATCTGATTGTGCTTCAAATCCAACAGAACGAATTCCAGCAGCGACCAGTTATCTCGACGAAATCCAGGCTGCGCGTGCGTCGCCAGCCCCAGAAAGAACGTCATGGGATATTCCTGCTCGGTGCTGGAGAGCACCACGACGGCCAGATACTCGAGCCCGCGTTGCCGTCCCAGATCAGCGAACTGGGCCCAATCCCCATGCGGCTGCGGCCTGATGCGGTCGTCCGAAATCATCTCTGTGATCGCAACAGGAATCGCACGGCCAATGTCCCGTTGCAGGCTTTCTCCGAGGCGAACAAGCGCCTCTTCCGGCAGATTCGGAGCCGCACCCGGCGCTGCCGTATCCGACACCACCACAAGCCCTGCCTGAAGTGGTCGCTGTTCGATCCTCGTGAACGCGTCGCCGCCAACCTGGCGCGCTGAGAAAGCATAATCGCCGATCCGTGCGGGCGGAATGGTGGAGGCACAAGATGCCAAGATTACCACGCTGAAGATGAGACAGAATTGATTGAGCACATGGCGCATCTCACACCTCAGACCATGCAGGTTCGTTCGCCGCTGTACACTTCATTATTTGTACGTTCGCTCCCCATCAGCGGATCTGTCAAGTCCGCCGAAGCCTCCGCGCCCTGTTGCATTCAGCCTGACATTTCGGTACGGTGCCGAGCTTGAATTCCATCAGCAAAACCAGTCAAGGCAGACAGCTTTCTCCAGCCCATGGTCATCGAGCGACACCAGACGGATTTACCTCGACGACTGTCGATGCGATGGGCCATCCTCATGTGTCTCCTCATCCCAGTGGGTGGGCTGTGGGGATGTGAGAAGCTGACATCGGCGTTTCACCGAACCCCCTTACCAGACTTGGGTCCACGTCTGGCCAACTCGGTCAAGCTTACCTTCGACCCCTCCTTCACAAATCTTAAGATGCAGTACATCGATGGGTGCAATAGTCCCCATGAGCTCAACGTGGGGGAAGACATCGAATCGATCATGATCGACACGGCTTCCCAAAATTTTACGGCTGTGACCGTGACTGGTGGAGTCCCCGCACAAATCCTGCCGGACAAGGAGATCCTGATCACACTCCAACGCTCGGGCCTCAAACTTTGGACTGACAATGTCTATGATCGGGTGCCTGCGGACATGACCATCGAGACGCTTGTAACCCTGAAGGAGGCCGCGGGGAAAGAGCTTGGCCGGCAAACCGTTTCCATTGTGCACAACCAACGCCTTATTCTAGAATCCGCTCCACGCCGATGCGATTACGGCAATATCGGAGAGTTCGTACATGACGCCGGGATCGCTCTCTCAACACAATTCATGCGCGCCGTCCGGACCCAACTGGCAGCGACGGGCGGACCCGGCACCGCACCGGCTGCAGCGACCATACCAGCTCCAGGCACCTCATCGGCACTCTCGTTTAAAGCCACTGTGCTGGACGAGAACAGCAATCTGGTCTTTGAAGGAGGCGAGCGCATTCGAGTGCGCATCGACCTTGTGAACAGTGGAGAGCGAGAACTTCAGGGCGTCACCGCGGCCTTGACGGGAACCGCCTCGCTACTCGCCCAATTTCCAACCGCCAAGCTGGCTATCGGACGACTGCAACCGGGCCAATCCCGTTCAATCGAATTTTCGGCGACGATACCGCAGTCCATGCAACAGCAGCAGGCTGAGATCCAAGTGGCAGTCTCTGATTTAGACACGCGGACTCACCCACCGACTCAAACTCTGGCTCTGTCGATCCAAGGGACCGGCATCAAAACCGACGACGTGGATCAAATCCCTGCTGCGGTTACCGGATTTCGGCAACCCCATACGTACCTGATCTCAATTGGGATCGGATCGTATCGAAACCGGCAAGCCCCATCCCGCAGGTTCGCCTCCTTGGATGCCCAGGCGGTCTCGAACTATTTTCAGGCCCTCGGTGGCTTGCCAGCCGCCAATATTCTTCTCCTGCAAGACTGGAAGGCCATACACTCGGATATTGACGAAGCGTTGCTGGATTGGCTGCCGCCTCATATGAACAAGGACACGGTCGTCATCGTCTATTTTGCCGGTCTGGCTTCTGTCTCTTCGACGGGAGAGACGTTTCTGATACCCTACGATGGGACCGCCACAACCACCTCACGGGCGTACCCGATGAGAGATTTGGAAGCAGCACTGTCTCGCTTGAAAGCCAAGCAGACGGTGTTTCTATTCGATGGCACTGTGTCGCGTATGGGATCGGATACCCGAACCAAGACTGCCCTGACCGCCCTCCCCCAATGGAATCCCACAGGAAGCTCGACTCTCCATGTCATCGGGACCAGCGGCATCGGTCAGGGGTTGGAGGACGACCGGCATCGGCACGGCCTGTTCACCTACTATCTGCTACGGGCACTGCGCGGTGAAGCCGACACTAACCGGGATGGCGACGTGACACTCGGCGAAACGGTGACGTATCTCAGCCAGAAAGTCCGCTGGGCCTCCAAGACCTACATGAACCAGGAGCAACGCCCGTTTGCTATCCCGGCAATCGGCCCAACCGATCCTTCAGCTTCCATGATATTGACCAAGGTCGCCGCGATCCTGGGCACCGAAGCCCACTAACTAACAGGATGCTGAAAAAGTTCGCCAGCGGCGTTCTCGCTTCGTTCAGACTCTCAACGTTAGGGAGGAGTTTTCCGGAGGTCGGAAACACTAGAGGGGGCTTTTCCGTTTGCCAAGGCCCATTGCAAAGGCAAACGGCCCACACGAAGTGCGGCATGTACCTCCTCAGGTCTTCACTCACTGCGGCCTTGCTGGACGACCTTCTTGAGCATCCTGACAGAACCACAGGATCGGAAGACAAAAAAGAGGGTGGAGGATTCGATCCTCCACCCTCTTCAATCGACAGCTGCGACGAAACTACTCAGCTTTACAGAAGGTCCGCTCGTAGTTGATGATGAGCCAAGCTTCCTCTTCTGTGATAATTGCCGGGGTCAAGGAGATCATGCCTGTGCCCGCGCTACCGTTCTTGATGACCCAGAAGAATTCGCCATCTTTCCGCTTCTTGTGGAACTTGCAGTTCGTGAAATCGCGGGGGCTCGGATTGAGAACCTTGCCGGCCTCGCCCTGTCCATTTCCATCCTTACCATGACAATTGAAGCAGGTGCCCTTACCCTCGAACAGCGCCTTTCCTTTGGCAATGCTCTCCGGGGTCGAAGCAATCGGATTCTTAATGGCCTTTGCGTCGGAAATTTGATCCGGCGGAACACGGGGCTTAAGCGGATCACGCTCTTCGGCTCCAACCACCGAAACCGACAGCATTATCAGCGCTGCGCTGATTCCCAGAAACCTAGAAAAATACCCCATCAGACTTCCTCCTTTGTGTTTAAGCACCGCACGTGAATTCGGCATCAGGCCGCTGGCTCATGAGATCGATATCAAAGCGACAAAACGCGGGCGAATATAGCAATGGCCTTCCTCTCATGTCAAGCAATCCAGGGTGCTATCGGAAGGTCTCGCTTCCTCGGCGATTCCTTCACCTCACTACCCCATTCTTCCCAGCCTCATACTCACTTACACTCCGCCGACTTTTGATCCATCCTACCAGATAACTATCAAGGCTCGTACCAGGACATCCACACAACGAGACACGATATTTCGGCTAGTTGTGGACATCTACAATCCCGAGGTCTTGGAAGTGTGCCGAGGGTGACGCCATTGCGCCTCAGTCCCTACTGAGGCGCCCCATCCTTCGATAGCGCACACCTAATTGCCTGTTTGGGTTTGAACACAGAGAAGCAACCGAGACGGGTGACGAAGAGCATGAGTTGTGACTGGATGGATAGTGCTCGCAGGTTGCAGAAAAGCTACGTTGGCACGCGAGAACTTCGAGGGTCCGCACGTGTGACGCAAAAGCAGAACACTCACGCAGGATGCTGAAGGGCGGTTAGCGTTTAATGACGATATCGCGTGCGACTTTGCCGCTCGGGCCGAAGGGCTTTTGAGGTTTGCCGTTGAGTTCCGCCTTAACGCCTCCGGCGTTGCCAAGCGTCAGGATAAACTGGTCCTGGCCTTTATATCTGGCTTTTTCTCCGGGTCGGAGTAACGCCTCTTGAGGACTGCCGCCATCGATTTGAACAACGACCCAGCTCAGCTCTGTCGCCTCAAGATCAAGCGCCAGCTGTCCCTCCGGTACTGCAGACCCTTCGAGTGAAATCCCTCCAAGAGGCCCGTCGCTCCCCAGCGACGAAGGAGCAGGAGGCGCCAGTTCAGGAGTAACCGAAGCCGGAGCTACTGGGCCGGTCGATGGCACGGTATTACTTCCTTCAGCCGCTTTGGCTGCCACGGCAGGGGGTTCGCTTGGTTTTGTCTTAGGGGCCGGCGGAGGAGCCGGCGGGATCACCTCGGCATGCTGGCTTGGCGGCGCATCCTGAGGTTCTGGAATCGGAGGAGTAGTCCGCTTGGATGCGGAAGCTGGAAGGTCTGAGCTCGAGCGACGGACTAGGAGCGACGACTGTTCCCGGCTTAACAGGAAGATGAGCGTGAGGATTGCGACCCCTATCGCAATCGCGACGGCCTTTCGATTGGCTAGGCGCTTCCGCTCTTCTTCCGCCTGTCTGACTTTCAAACGCTCCCGCTCGACCTGCTTGTCGTAATATGCGCCGGCCGATTGGGAGAACCGATGGATCGCATCGTCTTCATCGAGTCCGAGAGACCGGGCATAGGACCGGACAAAGCCTCGCGCAAACACTTGATCGGGCAATTTGGCGAAGTTCCCATCCTCCAGCGCCTTGACAAAATCAGTTCGAATTCGCGTCTTGGATGCGACTTCGTCGACGGTGAGCCCCTTGGTCTCTCGCACCTGCTTAAAAAATTCACCGATCGATTCCATGAGTGTCTCTCTACGGCTTGAGTCGTGCCAGCAGTTCCTTCGCGGATGCGGCATACTCGCCGCCCTTATCGAGTGCCATCACCTTGGTCAATGTTTCCCTTGAGCGGCGCTCGAACCCTAGTTTGTAATACACACGCCCCAGCTCCAAGTGCAACAAAGCCGGGGGAACATTGGGTGGATTAACCACTAACGCATCCTCAAACGCTTCCATCGCTCCCTGATAGTCACCCTCGTGAGCCAGCGATCGGCCGAGATGGAATCGAGCCAGGTCCGGCGTTGCATACAACGGATTGGTCAGTGCCTGACGGAATGCGGCGATCGCTTCCTTCCACCGCTCCTGTTTCTCCAAGACCTGGCCCAGATAGGTGTACGCTTCCGAGTAATTTTCATCGAGCTTTGTCGCGGCGACAAATTCTTCTTCGGCTTGGGGCAATTTACCCTGCATCGCCAGAATATGGCCGAGCCCATATCGCGCTTCTTTGTTGTTCGGATCGAGCTTCACGGCCTTCTGGAAAGACACAAACGCTTTCTGCTGATCGCGATCCAGGCTCGCGAGGCCCTCCTGGTAGTACCCCTTCGACTTCTGCACCGAACCTTCCGATGTGGCACAGCCAGACAGCCCTCCGATCAACAGAGCCGACACAAGCATCGAACAGGTGACTGTTCTATAAATCGAACCGGCAAAAATGTTCTGCATTACGAAATGTCCTCGAAATGGGTCAACTGCTTAAAGGCTCGAAACCGTTCTTGAATCTCTTTGTAGTCCAGGATTCGCAAACGGTCAAGACTAAAGGCTTCTACGGCAAATGATGCCATAACACTCCCGAAGATAATCGCTTGCTTGAACGCCTCGACCGAACGATTGCCGGTCGCCGTCAGATAGCCCAGGAAGCCGCCGGCAAAGGTATCCCCTGCACCGGTTGGGTCACGTACGTCTTCAAGTGGGAAAGCAGGGGCCCCGAACACCTGCTTGTCGTTGAACATCAAGACTCCGTACTCCCCACGCTTGATGATGAGGTGCTTGGGCCCACGTGCGAGGATTTTTTGTGCGACCTTCACCAGATTCGTATCTTCGCCAAGTGCCCGAGCCTCTCCATCGTTCACGATCAGAATATCGACCTGCTCCAAAACCCGCCACAACGCATCTCGCTTGCCGTTGATCCAAAAGTTCATGGTATCGCACGCGACTAGAGGCGGATGGGAAAGCTTCTGCAGCACATCCAACTGAAGCTCTGGGTCGATATTGCCCAAGAACAAGAGATCTGGGGATCGGTAGGCCTCGGGAATCTTTGGTCGAAAGGTCTCGAATACGTTGAGTTTCGTGTCGAGCGTGTGCGCTTCGTTCAATTGGTGCGTGTACTCCCCTTTCCATCGAAACGTCGCCCCAGGCCTCCGCTCCAACCCAGTCAAGTCGATGTCACGGCTCTTGAGAAAGGCCAGGTGTTGCGGAGGGAAATCCTCCCCTACCACTGCAATAAGATTCACGCTGGTAAAATAGCTGGCCGCAGTTGAAAAAAAAGTAGCCGAACCTCCGAGAACTTCAGTGACCTCCCCGAAGGGTGTTTTCACCGTGTCTAGCGCGACCGATCCGACGACAAGCAGCTTCCCCATGACTTAGCGATGTCCTTTCTTCTCCGGAACAACCCGATCCATCAACAAAGCCAGCTTGCGTCGGAGCGAGGCGGGCATCCGATCCGGCGCCGTAATAATGGCGCTCTGCAACGCGCAGTGACAGCGGCAAGTCTTGCCGTCGGCCACTGCAGGGATCGCCATCCGCAACAGTCGCTTGGCCAACGTGACATTCTGATGGAGCGTGGTCAAGATCGCCTTGACGGTGACAGCCTCCTCCGTCTCATGCCAACAGTCGTAATCGGTTGCCAATGCCACCGTGGCATAACAGAGTTCCGCCTCGCGTGCGAGCTTCGCCTCAGGGAGATTCGTCATCCCGATCACGCTCGCTCCCCACTGGCGATATAATCGAGACTCCCCTCTGGTCGAAAACTGCGGCCCTTCGATGCAAAGATAGATACCGCCTTGATGTACGGTGGCGCCAACTGTGTGGGCCGCGTCCAACAATGCCGCCCCGAGCGAGGCGCAGACCGGATCGCCGAACGCCACGTGGGCGACAATCCCTCCCTCAAAGAAGGTTGATACCCGTCGTTTGGTGAGATCGATAAACTGATCCGGCAATACGACGTCACCAGGCCTGATCGACTCCTTCATACTGCCGACCGCACTCACGGAAATCACCCGTCGAACACCCAGCGACTTCAGCGCATAGATATTCGCGCGATAGTTGATTTCGGAGGGATTGATCCGATGGCCTCGTCCATGCCGCGAGAGAAATGCGATACGAACCCCCTCCAACTCGCCGAGGACCACTTTGTCGGACGCAGCTCCGAAGGGAGTTTTGACCGCCAGCTCCTTGATCTTCCGAAGCCCCTCGATGTCGTACAGTCCGCTGCCGCCGATGATCCCAATGTCTGCGCGCGCGGCATTCCCCTGTCGTATCATCCCTGCTCCCCAAGTGTGGTGAGAAATCGATCCACCTGTCCGACTACCAGAGCTGCCGTGTGCTGAACCGACTCCGACTCCTCGATCGTCAACCACTGAACCCCCGGTTCTTTTCGGAACCACGTCATTTGTCGCTTGGAAAAATGCCTCGTGTCCCGTTTGAACCGTCGAACCATTTCAGTGGCGTCATACTCGCCGGCCAAGTGCTCGGCCACCTGACGATATCCCAAACCCTTCATGGCCGCACTCGTACGCTGATACCCCTGAACCAGGAGTTGCTGGGTCTCTTCGATCAAGCCGTGAGCCAGCTGCCAATCGATCCGCTCCTCGATACGCCGATACAATGCCCTGCGGTCTCGGTTCAAACCGATGATCAAGGCTGAAAATGGCCGCTCGGCAAACCCATGTTCCTGTTGAAACTCCGACATCGGGCGACCTGATAACTGGTGCACCTCCAGCGCGCGGATCACTTTCGATTCGTCGCGTGGATGCAATCGCGCTGCGGCAGCAGGATCCACTTCCACGAGTCGCGCGTAAAGGCGATCATGCCCTTGGTCATTCGCCTCCCGCCGCAGGAAAGCCCGCACTATTGGATCGGCCGGCGGTGCGCCGCACAAACCCTTGAGGAGGGTCCGCACATAGAGCCCTGTGCCACCCACCACCAGAGGAAGACGTCTGTCTCGATAGAGGCGCTCTATCTCATCGATCGCGTGGCGGCGATACAGCCCCGCATTAAACGATTCGTCAGGATCGACAAGATCGATGAGCCGATGGGGAACACCCTGTCGCTCCTCCAGGAGCGGCTTATCCGTCCCGACATCCATTCCACGATAGACTTGTCGCGAGTCTGCCGTGAGTACCTCGGTCTCGAAAACTTTTGCCACCTCGACCGCGACGCGGCTCTTCCCCACCGCGGTCGGCCCAACGATCACGACCACCGGCCTGGAACGTACTTGTAACCCGGAAAGACGGCACGTCGCTCTCGTTGGAACGGCCTTCATGCCCATCCAACCCTTCCGAAGAGCTTGGCAAGCTCATCTGTCGAGAGGCGAAACGCCGTGCGGCGTCCATGCGGACAGGTCATGATCAACCCTTCCTGCACCCAATCGTGAATCAGCTGTTGAATTTCTGGAAGGGCCAAGGCGCGTCCGGCACGCACCGCTCCATGGCAGGCCAGTGACGCCAGCACCGGCTGCACCCGCATCTCCAGAGATGATGCGCTGTCCCATTCGGTGAGATCATCGAGCAAATCCTGCACCAAGACGGCTGCATCGACTTTGCCAAGTCCGACGGGCACTCCGCGAATCGCTATGGCCATCGCGCCAAATGGTTCAATGAAGAGCCCAAGTTTCTCCAGATCATCAGCACGCTTGAGCAACAGTGCGCTCTGTGCCGCTGACAGCTCAATCGGCTCCGGAATCAAAAGCGGCTGCGAGGGGATGTCTCGGCTCTGCCATCCTCGCCAAAGCCGTTGAAAGAGGACACGCTCATGCGCCGTATGCTGATCGATCACTTGCAGTTCTTCTCCCACGTGCGCCACGAGATAGGTCCGGAGGATTTGCCCGAACGGTACAATCTCGGGCCTCTCTGCCAATCGATACGCCGCAGTTATCTCAGCAGCGAGGGGTAACTGACTTCCTTCGACGATGCCGGGGAACGTCACTGCGTCACCCGCATCGATCCGAGAATCCTGACTGCGAGCTGAGATCGAGGCGGGCGGCTGAGAATCCTCGAACGATGCGGTTTGCCCCTCGACCATGGGAGGGAACTCTGGTGCATGCTGCGACAGCCCCGCTTGCGAAAGACCCAACAGGACCTTCCGCTCGGAGCCACCGAGTGCGTGGCGGACTGATTGACGCACCAACTGATGCAGCGCTTCTGTTTCCGCAAACCGGACCTCTTTCTTCGTGGGGTGCACGTTGACATCGAGCCGGTTCGGTTCGATATCCAGAAAGAGCACGAACGTCGGATGATGCCCTTTGGGAAGAAACGATCCGTACCCATCCATGACCGCATGAAACACAGTCGCATTGCGGATGGGACGCCGGTTCACAAACAATTCCTGCGGCGTTCTCGAAGACCGCGCATGGATAGGATCGACCATCACGCCGCGGATCGACAATCCCGCTGTCCTGCCTCGCACCTCAATCGTCCGATCGAGAAACGCCTGGCGATATACTTGAAGTATTCGATCGCGATCCGTTGTCACGGCGGGATAGTTGAGAACCTCCTGGCCGTTATGGGTCAGGCGGAAGTGCACTGCTGGCCAGGCGAGGCTTGCAAGTTGCACGGCATGGCTGACATGGGAGAACTCGGTCGTGGTTGACTTGAGAAATTTTTTTCTGGCAGGTTGATTGAAAAATAGATTGGAGACGTCGATCCGGGTGCCGGGCACGGGTGGCGCATCCGCAATTGCACCGCCGGCTCCGGCGATCAGGGTGAACTGCGATCCCACAGTATCCTGCCTGGTCGCGGTCGTCAACAGCACATGGGAGACGGACGCAATACTCGGTAACGCCTCTCCGCGAAAGCCCATCGTCGTCACCGAAGCGAGATCCCGATCGGACCGGAGCTTGCTGGTGGCGTGCCGCTCGAAGGCACGGGAAAGATCGACACGGTTGATTCCCTCTCCGTCATCCGCGACTCGGATGAGGGTGAGTCCACCATCTTTCACATCGATCGAGATATGCAGGCCCCCTGCATCGAGACTATTTTCCAGTAATTCTTTGACGACGGCGGCAGGGCGCTCAACAACTTCACCGGCCGCGATACGGCTGACCACATCGTCTGGAAGGACATGGATCTTCGCGGAGCAACTCGCGGCGGGCATGACGCTAGACTCCAGGGAACTCTGAGAACAAGCGAACCATCGCACGCCGTCTCGATGAGCGTCCGATCATCGAATTTCGGCCAGCTTATTCTTGGCCAGCTTCGCTTCGTCCGACGTGGGGAACTCTTCGATTACTCGTTTGAGGTTCTTTTTTGACTTAGCGAGATCTCCGGTTTCTCCCGCCGCGAGCCCGGATTTAAAGAGCGCCGCCGGCACTTTCTCGTTTCCGGGATACTCCGTCGAAAGGTACTCGAACGCTTGCATCGCACGTACATAGTCTTTCTGCTGATAAGAGGACTCCCCCAACCAATAGTAGGCGTTGGGCGTCAGCGACGTGCCGGGAAAGTCTTTCACAAACCGCTGAAAGCCGGCCACGGCAAGATCATACTTCCCGTTGAGATAATCGTTGTACGCCAGATTGAATGCCGACGTCGGGGTAATCGTGGGAACGCCGGGCACCATCGTCGACACGTCTGCGGCAGCGCCCGGCTTCTGTTGCTTAGAGGGGCGAGCGAGATCACCCAGTACTGGCTCCATCTTGGGCACAACCGGAATACCCAATACTTCATCGGATTTCGCCAATCGGCCCTCTAACCTTTGGACCCGTGCCGACAGTTCATCGAGCTTTGGATCGAGCTTCGGGTCAAGCTTCTGTCTGGCAGATTCGCTATCCTTCGTTCGCTCCAGCGATTCTAAGCGTCGTTGCAGCGCATCCAGCCGTTTTTGATCTTGATCTTGAGACTTCGCCACCGTCGCCAAGTGGTCACGCAATTCCACAAAATCCGCGTGATTGGCGCATCCCGTAAGCCACAACATCCCTCCAGCCATGAGAACGATCGACCCCCTTGTGCCTGTTTTCTTGCGCATCACAGTTATCGCGACTCCTTCAACTGGGATAGTTTATCGGACGCTTTCCCTGCCTCAGGAGTCCGTGGATACAACGTCACCACCTGTTTGAAGGCCGAAGAAGCGCGCTTCCTATCATTCATGGCCAGGTACGCATATCCTTTCTTCAAGATCGCCGACGGCACCTTCTCGCTCTGGGGAAAGTCCAGTTCGACGCGGTCGTACGAATCGATCGCCTGTTTATAATCTTTCTTGCCATAGTGCGCTTCACCGAGCCAATAGCGCGCATTTGGAGACAACTCGGAATTTCCATAGTCACGCAAAAATGCCGCGAATCCCTGCCGTGCTCCATCCAGATCCCCATCACGAAACAGCGCCAGAAGGCGTTCGTACTCGACTTTATCGGGGCGCTCACTACTGTGACTGACGTGTGGGCGCGGTAACTCCTCGGACTGGATTGCCGTCGGCACGGCTTCAGCCTGGGCTGAAGCCGACACCGAAGGCATGTCCTGCTCAACCTTTGGGGTTTCAGATGACGGCACGGCCGCCGATCGATTGGCCGGCTTCGTGGTTGACTGACGTGTCCCTCCCTTGTTTCCTCCTCGTACATGGGCATCCTGCGCGATCTGATCAACGGTCTTGGAGAGGGTATCCAGACGACGGTCCTGCTCTTCGAAGCGGGCAGCAAACTTCTGCGCGACAGATGTAACACTCTTATTGACCTCGGTTAGGTGACCGGTCACCGCCTTGTTCATCTCATTGATATGAGTCGCCGAGGCTTTGCCCGCCTGCTCTTCTTGGCTCACCCGTTCACTCAGTCCTGTCAGCGATTCCCTGAACGCCGTTAAGGACAAGCTGAATAGTGCGAACTTTGCCGACAACTGTTCGGCCCGAGCATTGTTCTCCTCCAGGCGTGCGTCGAGACTCTTGGCAAGTCCGCTGTTCGTCTTTTGCACGACCTCGATGATCTCCTTTCGCACCACCTCCATTTGTCGGCTCACGTCGTCAAGGCGAGCGTTCACGTCCATGCGCAGCTGATCGCGATCCTGTTTGTTTTTGACATCTTGCGCATTGAGGCTCTCGCGCACCTGGTTGTAGCCCGTCTCCAGCTTGCCGGCTAACTGTTCGAGCCGCTTGGTTTGTTGCTCAAGTTGCGCCGCGCGCTGCTTGAGGTCTTCCTGCTTGCCCTGAAGTTCCTGCGCCTGATGTAACGCCCGCTCCAGTTCGCCGCGCAACTGCGGCAACTCCTGCTCCCGAAGCGCCGAAATCTCCTGACTCTGTCGCGCGCGGGTTTGTGCCGACTCATCACTCGACTGCTTGATGCGCTGCTGAAGATTCTTCTCCGTCTGTTTCAGATCGGCTTGCTGGGCGACGCAGCCGGTCAACAACAGGGTGCAGATCGCGCCGATCGTCGTCCAGGTTCCCTTAGTATCCAAATGGTTCCACATTGTTCCACCCATTTAATAAAGGAATGCCTTACTCGCTCTTCCCGGACAACGGAGTCGTCATCGCCGTGATACGCAGCGCCTCACCTACTTCCCGGTCTTTATTGCAAGATGTCCTCGCCGATTCTGCTGGTAGCACGACTCTGCATGTTCGTTGCAGATTTGCCGCTCTTTCCCGTACGACACCACGGATAGACGATTCGCACTGACCCCGAGTTCGACCAGATAGTTCCGTGCAGCTTTCGCCCGTTTTTCCCCAAGCACGAGATTGTAGGCGGAGGTCCCGCGCTCGTCACAGTGCCCCTCGACCTTGATCAATGCGTTTGAATTGGACTTCATCCAGTCGGCATCACGCGTCAACGCTTGACGTCCATCCTCGGAAATCGTCCAACTATCGTAGGCGAAGAATACATCGCGCAAGCCTGCTGCGGCTGAAGCCGCCTGCTCGGCCCTGACCTCAGCCATTTGTCGTTCGGCGCTACCGGAGGGATCCGCCTTCGCCATCATCGTACCACCGCCCACATGCTCTTCTGAGGGATTCTTGTCGAGACCCCTAAGCCCGCCACCCTGCGACTGAACCCCGGTGTCCGGGAAGCTGCCGACACCGGACCTAGAACTATCTGCCCCTCCCTTTGCCGTCCCTTGAGAAGACTGGGAGTCGCCACCGGATTGTACGGATTTTTTGGCGCAGGCAGGCATACCAATCAATGCTACGCTCATCACCAGTGCCGCACCGCAAGTAGAAAATGCCTTGTTCATACCTCTATCTCCTCTTCCTAAGGTTAGTTATTTCGATTATTGGCCTTCATCCAGCAGTACGGTCGAAAGATTATCCTCACGATGCCGGAGACCAGGAAGGCGCACTATTGTGAGTCCCCTGAAATGTGAGTCGTTCTATGTCCTTACCATCCGCATCGATCATATAGATATGGCTCTTTCCATCGGACGTCGAGCTGAACACCAAATGCCGGCCATCCGGCGACCAGGAGGGTGAATCATCGACGCCCGATCCTGTCGTCAATTGCATTCGCTTCTGTCCGTCCGGCGAGATGACGCAGAGCTTATACTCTTTATGCGTCCGGCACACGTAGGCGATCCAGTTCCCACGCGGCGACCACACCGGAGCCGCATTGTAATCACCTTCAAACGTCAGACGGCGCACGTTCGACCCGTCTGACCCCATCAGGAACAGCTGCGGCCCGCCACCCCGATCTGACACAAACACCAACTCTCTCCCGTTTGGAGACCAAGAGGGGGACAAGTCGCCGGACGGGTTTACTGTCAATCGTTGGATGGTTTTCGTCCTTGTATCCAACCGATAAAGTTCGGAATTACCTTCATGACTGGAGGCAAATGCCAGGAAGTTTCCATCAGGAGACAGTGCCGGTGTAATGTTTAATCCTCCCAAAGAAATCACTGTCCATCGCTTGCCCGTCGCCAACTCGATCATATCGATATCCTGCGTATTACGATTGCGATAGGCGGTGAAGATGAGGAACCGGCGATCCGGAGACCATTGCGGCATGAGATTCAGGAATCCGTCGGCAGTGAGTTGCCGCGCATCGTAGCCATCATAATCCATCACAAACAACTCGCGAGCGGCCCCCTGTTCAGCCACATACGCGATCTTTGTCCGCGCGATGCCCGGCTCGCCCGTGTAACGAAACACCAGTTCGTCGGCAAAGCGGTGCGCCATCAGCCGCACAACCGATGGCGATCCTGCGTAACGTTTCCCTCCCACGAGTTCATCGCTGCCGCTGTCATAGACGAAACCCTCCATGTTCACATCGGCGTCTTTGTCCGTTCCTTTCAAACCTGCTTTTCCCCAAACCAATACGGAGACACCCTTCTCAGCCGCCTGCTTGAAAACGACCTTGGAACCAATCCCCATCCCATTGCCAATATCAGGTGTTTGAATCCCTAGACTCGGCAAATCCACCAAATCAAAAACCAATGAGCGTTTCACATCCTTCTTGAGAACTTCTTCGATCCGCCCTCCCAGCCAATCTGGGCCTCCGGCATTATGTATTCCCATAACACCTAGGGAAATCTTTTGGAAGTCTGGACGGGTGGCTTCGAGGAACACGTCAGCTGCTCCAGACTCAAGAATACCAACAATTCCCGCTAGCATCAGTACCCCCCCCAACCAGGCACCGATCAATTTCACCCGTGTCATCCCACCGACTCTCCGACTCGGAATACCATTTCTACATCCTTATAACTGTCCGTCATATCGGCAGGAAACGCGGGCAGGACTCGTGGCCGCAGCACCGCGCGCTGGCCCGCCATGTCAAAATAGGCGTTCCCTGAAGACTGTTGCACAACTACATCTTTGATCGTTCCGTCCCGCTGAAGCCGAAACTTGACGATCATCGTATAGGTTTGCCCCGCCATATCGATAGGAGGCGGCTCCCAATGGCCACTAATAATCGACTGCACACGAGCCCAGTAAGGATTCGATCCCGCCGTACCGGAAATCTTCAGGGCCGTCTCGGGAGTCTTGGCCGCCGGAACTTTCGCCTCTTGCTGGGGCGCCGACTTGACTGACGTCTCGCTCGGCTTGATCTCTTTGGGAACGTCGAGCTTCGCTGCAGGCTGAAACTGTTTGATCTTTTTTAGCTCTTCTTCCAATTCGCGATTCAGATCATCGCTGACGGAAGACCGCTGCGGAATCTTCGCGACCGGAGCTTGCGCTACATCCGGAACACGCGGGATATCGAGCATCTTCGCCACCTGCTGGGGCTGAGCCATCGATTTTGTTGCAGGACTCAAATCTCCAAACTTCGGCGCATCCGGCGGAAGCTGAAGATCCTGCAGCATGTCTCTTTTTTTCTCGCCCACCGGAAGCACGGCAGATGGGGCTGCACTGGGAGCTATCGCCTTGACCGACGGGGCAGGAATCGGCTTCGGATCTGAAACTTTCGCCGACTCGACCGGTTTTGCCGGCTCAGCTTGCCTGACGGGCTTCGGCAAGCTAACCAATGATACTTCTACAGACGTCATAGGGCGTTCACCCTGTTGCGGAAGCCGAAGCCCTGCTGCCATGAACAGGACAACGACATGGACAGCAAGCGACAACGCCACTGTACGCTTGAGTCGAGCAGACAGTCTGAAATGATCTTCATGATCGAACCCGAAACCTGGCAGGAGCGATACCTGGGACGACATGAACACCGGCCTCCTCGCATACCTTGCGTCAACTTTTTCGCGACGGGAGACGCGGAGTTTCTGGCGTTCCAACACGCTCGGGCCCGACCGACTCCGTCACCATCCCGATCTTCTCGATCCCGGCCTTCTTGACGCCATCCATGACTTGCACCACAACACCGTAGGGCACGTCGCGATCCGCTCGGAGATAGAGCGACACATCAGGATGATCCTGTTTCAAGAGCTTCAATTTCTGTTCCAGCTGTGCTACCCCGACCGGATCCTTGTCGAGATACAGTCGTTGGTCCTTTTCGATCGTGAGCACCGTACGCATTTCCGGTTTAATCGTATTCGTGGCAGAAGTCGGCAGCTTAATGTCCATACCCCGGTACAGCATCGGGGCGGTCACCATGAAGATCACCAAGAGGACAAGGACGACATCGACAAGGGGAATGACGTTGATCTCAGCCAAAAACCGGCGATGACGGGACTCTAGGGTCATCCTTGAACTCCGACCGGAACTGGTTTCGTCTTCGATGCAGCGGTCGGGAGGGATGCCAGAATTTCGATGGTGACAGAATCCAACCGGAACGCCGTACTGCGAATCCGAGTGAGGAAATAATTATATGCAATCACCGCAGGGATGGCCGCGAAGAGACCGGCCGCGGTCGCGACTAGCGCCTCTGCAACACCGGGAGCGACAGCAGAAATGCTGGCAGTCCCTTGAGTACCGATCTCACGAAATGCATCAATGATTCCCATCACAGTCCCCAGCAGTCCGACGAACGGAGTAATGTTTCCCGTCGTGGCAAGAAACGGGAGGTAGGCCTCGAGCAGTGAGAGCTGGCGTTGCCCGAGATGGGACGCCATTCGCTCTATGACCTGCCGGTCAGTCAGCCCCGAACTGACACCATCCCTTTCTTCGTTTCGCCTAAATCCTACACGTTCCATGACCCCTTCGAATACACTTGCGCTGGGGCTCCCTTCAATTCGTCGAACTTGCCGATACAGCTCGTCGAGATCTCGTGTTTTCACCAGGAGCGCCAGGAACCGCTTGTCCTCCCGGTCTGCTGTTCGAAACGTTCGCCATTTCGAGAAGATAATAGCCCACGAGATGACGGAGAAGACGAGTAATATCAAGAGCACGAGTTTTGATACCGCACCGAGCGAACCCACCAACCCGATCAGACCCATTTGAAACATGTGACAATGACCTTTCCAGGCTCTAGAACACACTCACAGTTCTGCCTACGGAGTCTAGCAAACACAGGGGAAAATGGCGGGGCCGACGGGATTTGAACCCGCGACCTCCAGATTGACAATCTGGCGTCCTAACCAGCTGAACGACGGCCCCATAAAACTCTACTAATAGCGGAAGATGTAAATGACAAGACTATATCTAGCGGTCGGTCCCGTCTAAAATTTCATAATTTCTGTTCAATGAGTTATCCTGCTCCCCATGAACCAGCTTATACACTGGTAGGCGGAACAGGGATCGAACCTGTGACCTCTGCCTTGTAAGGGCAGCGCTCTCCCAACTGAGCTATCCGCCCGATTTTCTTAGTAACCTTCGCGGATGCTACCAACTCCACATCCCCTTGTCAATCGAATCTCGCACTCTTCTTGCAGTTTTCGGCCGCAACCCACTCCGCTCACATAAATCGTGTCTCTCCGATTATGTTTTCCTCCCCTGTCGGTGGCTCACCCGAGGGAAGTACTGGTCATGCACCCGCTTGAGGCGACCTCGTTCAATATGTGTATAGATCTGCGTTGTCGTAATATTCGCATGGCCGAGCATCACCTGAACAGACCGAAGATCCGCACCGCCTTCGAGCAGATGCGTCGCAAATGAATGCCGGAGCATATGCGGCGAGATGACCTGTCTAATTCCGGCCCGCCGTGCACGACGTCGGAGCAATTTCCAAAATGCCTGTCGGGTCAACGGCCCACCCCGCCTCGACACAAACACATACCGCGAAGTCCGTTTCTTAAGAAGCTGTGGTCGCGCCTCTTCCACATACTGCAGCAACAGCTGCCGAGCTCCCTCGCCCATCGGCACGAGACGCTGCTTCGCACCCTTGCCCGTAACCTGGAGATACCCGACATTAAGATTTACCAGCGCGACCTCAGCCATCACTAATTCCGACACGCGAAGCCCCGTTGCATAGAGTACCTCCACCATCGCACGGTCACGCAGGTCTTCAGGGGTCGGGACCGCGCCCAAGTCCAACAACGCGGTGATGTCTTGCTGCGACAGCGTTTTAGGCAGTCGAACGCCGTGCGATATCGGAGCCAGGCCAATGGTAGGATTCTCTTCGATCATCCTTTCCCGCACCAGAAACTGGAGCCACCCGCGAATAGCCGAGAGGCAGCGTAGGGAGGAAGCACGGGACAACCGCGCCTCGCGCATGGAACGGAGAAATCCCGTCAACGTGTCCGGCGTCAGAGGCCCGAGCGGCACGACACCGGTTCGCTGCAAGTAGGAATGGAATTTACTCAGATCGCGGCGGTAGGCTTCGACAGTATTGACGGAGAGACCACCCTCCACCCGGAGACGGCTCAAATATCGCTCGGCCAGCGGGAGTAATATCATCTGTGTCATGATAGCCAATCACTCAGATGAACACAACGAACCGTGTGGAGGCTTTACCTTGACACCCCGCAGGGTTTCCGATAGTAGTCACGTGCAACTGACATAGCCGTCAGACCGCCAGGAGCTCATGGCCCGCCCGTTGATATCTCTGTCTTCATATCGCACGTACATATTTTCAGCACGCTGGTGCCTATCGCTGACACTTGGCTGGAGCATATTCTGGCCAATCACGGGATTTGAATTCAATTCATCCCTTTATGCAGAAACAGGATCAGCTAACCCGGCGAACCATCCTGCGCTGAAGCAAGCGAAGCGCCTGATCGACGCAGGTCAGGGTGAAGAAGCCATCACCGTACTCCGTCGCTTTCTCGCCACCTCTCCGAAGCCCGAGCTGCTCGACGACACCTATCTCCTCCTCGGGGCAGCCATGTACACCGCAAAGCAATACGCGGATGCCCTAAAATACTTGAAGCAACTGCAGACCGAGTTCCCCGACTCGGAGGTGACGGATCGAGGCAAGCTCATGCAGGCCCGAGTGCATGCAGCGATGGGCAACATCGACCTAGCCCTGCCGATCCTGACAGGCCTGCGTAATCTTTCCAAAGATGACATTACAAAACGCGAAGCTCTGCGGCTGAGCGGCGAGTTCTACACGCAAAAAAAAGACACGACGCGTGCCATTCAGGCGTGGCTCGATGAAGTGGCCTTGGGGACTGAAGACCAAGCGGAAGATGTGCGAGCCCGCATTCGCGAGCTGACCGGCGCGACGTCCGACAAGAAAACTCTCGAGCACATCCGAGACACCTTTCCACGCAGCTTTCCCGGCGATCTCGCGTCTCTCCGACTCATCAACCTCTACGTCGGACGCGGAGAAGAACACCAGGCCATCCGGCAAATCCAGCAATTTCTCGTGAATTTCCCGACCCACCCGCGTGCAACGGAAATCTCTGAACTTCTCGCGACGCTCCAAGCCGCACAAAAATCCAACCAATTTTTCATCGCTGGAGTCCTGCCGCTCTCAGGAAAACTCGCCCCCTTTGCCGGTGAAGTCCTCAGCGGAATACAGTTGGCCGTCGAATCGGGTAGAGATCGGGCAGGGAGCCTATCGGTCGGTCTCATCGTCAAAGACCTCGAATCCGATTACGATTCGTTTTTGGACGAATTCTCCGAACTGCTGAACACCGATCGTCCCCTCGCCGTGATCGGCCCGCTCCTCTCGAAAAATCTGCCGGTAATGGCTGAACTCGCCGAGCGAGCCCACGTCCCCCTGATCACGCCGGCGGCGACCCTTCCCAACGTCAGACGCCTCGGGAACTATGTGTTCAGCACGGCGCTCACCTATGAACTGCAAGCCAAACGCATCGCAGCCTATGCCATCAAAGAGCAAGGCTTCCGCCGGTTCTGCATCTTACATCCCGACACCACGTACGGCCGTGAGCTGGCTCGGCTCTTCGCCCAAGAAGTGCGCCGACACGAGGGGGAAGTGATCGCCATCGAATCCTACAAAGAGGGCGAAGCCGACGTGAGCGCACAGCTCAAACGTATGAAGGCCGAGGACCTCAAGAGGTACGGCTTGTCTGTGCCGGTTGATCAGACCAAACTGACCGGGAAACTGACAAAGCTGGACAAGAAAGTTTTCTATACGCCGGGCTTCGACGCGATCTTCATTCCAGGCCGCGCAGCCGATGCCGGCATCATTACAGCACAGCTCAATTTCCATGACATGAAAGTTCCCTTCTTGGGCGCAAATGGATGGAACTCGCCGGACTTCGCCCGTACGGACGATTCGTCGATTGATGGAGCCGTGTTCGTCGACGGCTTCTTTGTGGACAGCCCCACTCCGACCGTGCAGGATTTTGTCGCCCGGTACAAAAAACGGTTCGATACCAACCCCACACTCTTTTCAATGCAGGGCTACGATGCCGCGAAATTGGTACTCGATGCGGTTCGGAAAGGCGCCGCCTCAGGCGAAGCCGTCCGCGACCAACTACTGACACAGCCGGACCTCTCTTCCCTTGCAGGACCGGCAGCGTTTGGACCGGACGGGACGTTGCACCGTCCACTCTTCCTCATGCAAATCAAACGAGGCCGATTCATTCAGGTCAACTAACCGCATGAACTCTTTACCGCAGATTCTCCACACGATATCCTACATGGCGCTCCCGCTCCTTTTTGCCATGGTATTGCACGAATACGCCCACGGTTGGGTCGCCTATCGGTGCGGCGATCCAACCGCCAAACTCCAGGGTCGGCTCACCATGAATCCACTGGCGCACGTCGATCCCTTCGGAACCGTCATCCTGCCGCTGCTCTGCCTGGTTATGCCGGGAGGATTCTTTCTCGGGTGGGCCAAGCCGGTCCCGATCGACCCGCGCCTTATGCACCAACCCCGTCGCGACATGGCACTCGTCGCGGCGGCAGGGCCGGCCATGAACCTTGCGTTGGCCGTCGGCAGCGCCCTTCTCTTCGCGCTCCTCTTGTCGATCGATCCCACGATTGGGAACTACTGGTCCAAATCGGAAGAGCCTGTGCCTCCAGATACGTGGCATCAACTGTTCCTTCTGCCGATCGCTGTGATGTCGGTCTACTCCGTCTTGATTAACGTGCTCTTGATGCTGTTCAATCTGCTGCCGATCCCCCCATTGGATGGCGGGAGAATTCTCACGAGTCTTCTTCCCGCCACCGCGGCAACGGCGCTCTCGCGCGTGGAACCCTACGGCATGTTCATCCTGGTGGCACTGATCATATTCGACCCACAGATCCATCTCATCCATACCATCACGAGCACCTTGACACACAGTTTATCCAATTCGATTCTCTCCACCGCCGTCGGTCTCGGAGCAGGGAACGAACCATGACCATACCTAGGAAACGAGTCCTCAGCGGCATGCAGCCGAGCGGGCTGCTCCATCTCGGCAACTATCTCGGCGCCTTGGAGAATTGGAAAAGCCTTCAGAATGATTTCGAATGTTTTTTCTTTGTCGCGGACTGGCATGCGCTCTCGACGAACTACGCCGATACCGGCCGCAGCCGAGAATTCGTCCGCGAGTTGTTGATCGACTGGCTTGCGGCAGGCATCGATCCCGCAAAAGCCACAGTATTCGTGCAATCGCGTATTCCGGAGCATGCCGTCTTGCATCTATTGCTCTCCATGATCATTCCCGTTGCTTGGCTGGAGCGGAATCCGACCTATAAGGAAAAACAGGAAGAGATAAAAGAGCGTGACCTCAGTACCTACGGATTTCTTGGCTATCCGGTCCTTCAAGCAGCGGATATCCTCATTTACAAGCCGGATTTCGTGCCGGTAGGTAAAGACCAGCTGCCACACCTGGAACTCACCAGGGAACTGGCCCGCCGGTTCAATAGCCTGTACAAACCGGTGTTCCCTGAACCGCTGGAGCAGCTCACGAGATTTCCGAAAGTGCTCGGCACGGATGGTCGGAAGATGAGCAAGAGCTACGGCAACACGATCAACTTATCCGATCCCGAACCAGTCGTGCGACAGAAATTCAAGACGATGGTCACCGATCCCGCCCGAGTCCGACGCCACGACCCCGGAAATCCGGATCTCTGTCCGGTGTACGATTTTCACAAAATCTTTTCATTACCGATGATTCAGGAGCAGATTAATACCGAATGCCGGACAGCCGCCATCGGCTGTATCGATTGCAAGAAACTCGTCGCCGATCGAGTCGTCGAGCGCATGACGCCGATGTGGGACGCACGTACGCGCCTGAGTAAGGACCCCGCGCAGCTGGACGACATTGTGACAGAGGGCAGCCGACGGGCCGGCGAGGTCGCCAAAGCGACGCTTCATGACGTGAACGAGGCGATGAAAATCTAACCGGAGTGAACGATGAAAAACTGCAAGATATGGCAAGGGGGGCTTGTGGTGTGCGCCCTGGTCGGAGGACTCTCGGGCTGCGGAACCTGGATGCATTCCGACAAACAGTCGGTCACCATTTTCACGAACCCGCCGGAGACCCGGGTCGTCATTGACAACTACCTGCAGCTCACAGCCCCGGGCACAGTCACTCTCAGCCGTAAAGGCGATCATGTCGCCCAGGCGAGCAAGGACGGCTATGCACCGACTTCCCTCAAGATCGATCGCACCTGGTCCTGGTGGGTTGTCGGAGACATTTTTGGCTGCCTCATCATCTTTTCACCGTTCTGCATCATGCATGACATCGATCAAGGCGGGTATTACACCTTCGACGACAAAATCTATGTGACGTTGAATCGCCAACCGACATCGGAGCCGGCCCTATCGAAGTAGACTCTGCTTCTGCGCCAGTAGATTCAACCATCGCCCTTTGCGCTCCCGATTGGTTACGATTTTTAGTTCAAGAATGCTCCATCCGGCTCGACGAACCGCACGAGCGAGTTCGTCCTTTTTCCAGCGTGCGAAATAGCGCCCGGGGACCCACCCATCCGTCACAATGCGGCTCTTCATCCCATAGGTCACCGTGGCAGCGAACAGTCCGCCTGGACGGACAAGCCTGCTCAGATCGGTCAGGATACGACGTGCAACCGGCTTCGGAAGATGCATCAGCGAGGCGGCAGCCCAAAGCCCATCGAACGACATCGCGTGAAGGGGGAGTTGGCGGAGGTCGGCACGGACCAACGGCAATGAACGATGTCGACGCCGCCCCGCTGAAAGCAACGAACTCGTCCTATCCAAGCCCACCACGCGATACCCACGCTGACTAAGCTCGCCCGCATCCTTACCTCCCCCACAGCCGAGATCCAAGAGCCGTGCATCGGCAGGGAGAGATGTGAGCCATTCGGCTAACAACGGTGGCCGGCGATGCCGTCGCTTGCTCCATCGGGCGACGCACTCCTTGGCCGACCTTTCGTACACATCGATCGTCTGCAAGACAAGTTGAGTTGTGCTATCGTGAGCCACGCTGAGCGTTCCCATTCATACCGGAGGCAGACGTACAATGACCGCCCTGGCGTTGGCATTCATCCTACTGGGAGCCGGCTGGAGCACCGCATGGGCAACCGATCCACCTTGCGACAAGTACCCCATCCCCAAACAGACCACCTGTGCGGCAATCTGGAAATCGTTGAACCAGGAGGACGGCCCCGTGATCGCGCAATTTGGATTGGACCAGCTGAAGCGGCGCGAGGAAGGGAAAATCAACGCCGAGCAACACCTCGGAGAAAACATGGCTTTCATCAAGCAGTCCACCGAAAAGCGCCTTGAACGGCTCCGAGCTCGAATGGAAAAAGAGTAGGCCTTACAAATCTTCCGTCTTTGACTTTTCCACGGCGCGCCCCGCTGACTCCAGTAGATCCCGGCCCACGACAATCGGCGCCTTGAAATGAACGGCGAGCGCGATCGAATCGGACGACCGGCTATCAAAGGTCTTGACCTGATCCTGCATCGCAACGGTCAATGCACCGTAATAGGTACCGCCTTTGAGCGTGATGACGGTTCGCAGCACTTTCCCGCCATAGGCATCCAAGATCGTATGCATCAAATCGTGCGAGAGGGGGCGAGAGAGTTTCTCGCCGTTTAACGCACCTTGAATCGACAGCGCGACTGTCAAATCGACGAAAATCGGGATGGCCTTGCCCTCGGCCAGCAAGAGCACCACGGTGCCGTGATCGGAGCTGCGAACCTGTACATCGGCGATCGTGACCTGTTCCGAGTTTGCCGGTGAGGATTCCGCTGGTTGCGGAACCGGAAGCGCGAGCGCGCTGAGAAAACAGAGAGAGAGGACGAACTGCTTGCATGCCGTCATGGTCACACCTCCTGCAGCGAGCTGCATGCTGCGGAAAAACTATATCGGTGCGCGAGAACTTCGGTGGTCCACAGGTACACCACAACAGAAAAGCACTCCCCAGGATGCACAAAAAGTTCGTCCAGCAAGGCCGCAGGCGAGTCGAAACCGGAGGCGTACCCTCGGAGGGTACGTTGAGGATTTCGATGAGCCGAGAACGAAGCTGGTGGACTTTTTCAGCATCCTGCTATACACGGACAATCTGATTCGTCTCTTTCTCCACTCCAATTTCGGTCTCCGGTCCATGCCCCGTCACCACGATCGTGGCATCTTCCAAGGTGTACAACCGCTCTCGAATGGATTGCTCGATGGCCTTGAAGTCCCCTCCCCAGAGATCGGTGCGTCCGATGCTGCCGCGAAAGAGTGTGTCGCCGGCCAAGACCAAATTGCCGACCGGGAAATGAAAACTCATGGACCCGGGGGTGTGGCCGGGTGTATGGAGTGCGACAGCGGAGACCTGGCCGACCAGAAATTTCTCCTCATCCTTGAGCCAGTAGTCGGGCATCGGAACGGGCATGTATGTGACGCCGAACATCCGGCATTGTAATTCGAGATTCTTCCATAGGTCGAGATCGTTTTGATGGAGACAGATTGTCGCTCCCGTCGCCTTCTTCATTTCGCCAGAGGCGAGAAAATGGTCGAAGTGGGCATGGGTATGGAGGATATGCGTGACCGTCAATCCAAGTTGGTGCACTTCGTGGAGAATTCGCTCGTACGCTCCACCGGGATCGACCACGATCGCCTGCTTCGTCACTGGATCACCGATGATCGAACAATTGCAACCGAGGGGCGGGACGGAGAAGGTTTTTCGCATCACGACGGACATGATGCACGCATGCTACAGGCCAAGCCCATCAGGGCGCAAGCAGCGGCCCCTCTTCTGGTGCACTCTGAATCTGAATGGTCCACGCGACTTCAGTATCAAACAACGTCCAGCTTCGTCCCTGACGGCGAAACCACACGAGGAATCCTGCTCCGGTGCCGTCGGGACGTAGGACTTCAACATAAAGTAGTGCATGATCGTTGCGAGGGCTTCGGGCCACGCGGGAGAACGCCACACGGCCCAACACCGACGGCGCTTGAACCGGTCTCGCGAAAGCCCAGGGGACTGGCTCCGACGTCTGCGACGGTGCCTGTCCCGCTGCTCCTCTGACGGGGACAGGCGCAAAAAAGAAGTGCGCCAGCCCCCAACCGTACGGTGAGAGGGAGACCTCCGGCTCTTCGAGCTTGTCCCCCGTGGCGAACCGGTAGCCGATACCAAAATGAAAGCGACCTTCGAGCCGGCTTGGTTGCCGGTTGATCGCAGTGAATTCTCGGATCAGGTCCGCTGGTAGCTCGCCATTGAAATACCCCTGTTCTTGAAAGGCTCCGATCGTCGTCGGTCCCTCTTGATCCGGTGAGAGACGGAACTGCGTCGTTCGCTCGATCACGACCAACTGAGTGGCTGACGTGAGAAATTTGCTCGTGACCACCTGGTCGTACAAAGCATAGTCTTCAACAGGAATAGCATCAGTCTTTTGACCTGACTCCGCCACTGTTGCCGATGCCACCATGGGCAACATCGTAAAAATCAAAACCATCAAGCGAGTCATCGTAGGAATCTGCGAAAAAACTCTCTTCATACACAATCCACCATTCCACCGTGAGGATGCTCAAAAAGACCGTTCAGCAAGGCCGCAGGTGATTCGAAACCGGAGGCGTACCCTCAGGGGTACGTTGAGGATTTCGATGAGCCGAGAACGATGCTGACGGTCTTTTTCAGCATCCGGTGAGATCGAGCATAGCTTCTGGCAGAAGCACGGTCAATTCGTGGACTTCGGCGTGGACAAGTCGGCGCGAAGCGTGGATAATCCGAAAAAACGTATGGAGGGACTTGACGTGCGGAACAAGACTCAATTGAACCAATGGCTCGTGTGGATCGGAGCGAGCGCGCTCTGTTTCTCGGCCAGTAGTTGCAAACCTGACGACTCTCCGTTCAAGGCGGAAAATGAGGCGCTCCGCAAGCAGCTTGCCAAGCAGGAGTCGGTGGTCACCTCGCTGCAAGACGGGAACAAGGTCATGCACCAACAGATCGATCTGCTGAACCAAGAGCTGCGCGACGCAACGAAATCAGCCGAGAGCGCCAAGGCCGAGGCTAAATCCGCCGCAGAGAATTTGGCGATACAAACGGCCCAGGCAAAAAAGCTGAGCGCCGATGTCCAAAAAACCGCAGCGGCCCAAGCGGCACAGAGTATCCAAGTCGAAGAGAAAGGGACCCAGACTGAAGACCTCCCCCGCCCCTTGAGCAACGTCTCCAAGATTGTGGAGGACGCTCTCAGCCGCCATGGATATCACATCAAAGTGAGTATCAAGACCGATCAGAAAGCGGTCTACGTCACAGAGCGGAAAGTCTCCCCCCCTACCTCGCTTGAAGTCCCCGGCTCACGGAATCAATATGTGCTGTCCCTTCATGCTCTCCCTTCAAACGTCACCCGGCTCAGCGTCAAGGCCGACTTCGAAAAACTCGCCCAGGGTGGCCGCATCCTCAGCGTGAGCGCAGAGGAGGTCGCGGAAATTGAACGGAGTCTCATTCGGGAAATCAACAAGGCCCTTGCCTCCCCCAGCAAAACCTGATGCACTGCCCGCCTTCTGGCTCTGCACGCCGCTCTCACGTGGCGACCACGCGATTCCGCCACGAACCGTTCGCGAGGCGAACTAGCTGCCGGGAGATGCAAGGCCGCAGGCTCCAAGAAACCGGAGGCGTATTCCCTGCAATACGTCGAGGAGTTCTTGGAGACGAGAACGACGCAGATGCTGGCAGCTCGTTCGCCGCAGCGCAGCAAAACTCCCTTTCCTTGGTGAGACGGGAGCCTCGTGCTAGCATTTCTCTCCTATGGCTCTGTCGACCAGCGTGCACGATCTCCGCACTCTCATTCGCTCCTGCCACCCGCTGATCACCATCGAGACGGTAGAGGAAGAACGGGTACTGGCGTTGCTGCAGTCAGTTGCCGCCCAAGAACGCATGCCGCTGTTCGAGTGGTCCGTTACCAGAGGACTCACCCGGCACGACGATGGACCGACACTCAGTAAAATGACCGCCACGCCTCTGGCGGTCCTTCAACATCTGCAGGGTCTGACGGTGGAGGCAATCTTCTGGCTCAAGGACCTCGCGCCGCATCTGCAAGATCCCGCGGTCGCCCGCCAACTCCGAGAAGTTGCGGCAGTCTACGATCGCTCGCATTCCACCTGCGTGATCACCGGCCAACCCATTACCCTACCGCCCGATATTGAAAAAATCGTCGTGCGGCTCGATTTGCAACTGCCGGATCGAGACGAACTCCAATCCATGCTCCAGAGCGTCCTGCAGTCGCTCGGTCCCAGAACCTCGCCTCTTCGCCCACGGTCAACCACGGTCGTGCAAAGTATCCTCAACTCTATCAGCAACTCCAAAGCGGCAGACCGGAACCATTCGGTCAACGAGCGTGACGCCATCCTCCGTGCCTTACAGGGACTGACTCTCCATCAGGCCAGGCAGGTCATCACGCAATGCGTCGTGGAAGACAGCACACTCTCCGCCGATGACGTGCAGATGATTCTGAAGCGTAAGGTGCAAGCGATCAAAGACGGCGGCCTGCTCGAGTACTATCCGCTCGAAGACAACCGGTTCGAGTTGGGCGGATTCAACAATCTGAAGTCCTGGCTGGAACGTGCGAAAGTCGGTTTTACCGCAGAAGCCAAGCGCTCAATCTCACGCCTCCTAGAGGCATCATGCTCGTGGGTGTGCCAGGCTGCGGTAAATCGCTGGCCGCGAAGGCCATCGCGCGGGAATGGCAACTCCCTCTCTTAAAACTCGACGCGGGCCGGTTATTCGATAAATTCGTCGGTGAGTCGGAGAAGAACTTCCGCAAGGCGATCGAGATGGCTGAGTCACTTTCACCCATCGTCCTCTGGATCGATGAAATCGAGAAGGCGATGGCTGCGGGGGGTGGAAGCGGCGAAGCCGACGCGGGCTTGAGCCGCCGTCTGTTCGGCGCATTTCTCACGTGGCTTCAGGAAAAGAAACAAGAAGTCTTTGTCGTGGCCACCGCCAACAATCTGTCGTTGCTTCCCCCCGAACTCCTTCGCAAAGGCCGATTCGATGAAATCTTTTTTGTGGACCTGCCGGACGACAGCGAGCGGGAATCCATTTGGAAGATTCATCTGGGTATTCGGAAGCAGGACGTAAAAAGGTTCGATCTGTTCAAGATCGTCAGCGCCAGCGACGGCTTCAGCGGTTCGGAAATCGAACAGGCTGTGGTCGCAGCCCTCTACCGCGCACTTCATCAAAAAACACCACTGACGACCGATCTTTTGATTGAGGAATTGACCAATACTGTGCCGCTCTCCGTCACCCGGCGTGAAGACATCGATCAGCTCCGGGAGACCGCCCAAGGCCGGTTTGTCAACGTACGGTGAGGCCGATGCGGTTCCTCTTCATCATGGCCACAATCGCAATCGTGACGCTCGTAGGCTGTGTCACGTCTCCGACTGAACGTCCCCGCATGTCAGCACCGAAAGCGAGCCCCTGTTGTCGATCCGTCGAGATCGCGCTGAGCCGAACCGCGATTGTGGAGACAGCGGTCAAGCTCGTGGGCGCCACAACGGTTGAGAGCAACGGCCGGCACATCGCCTACGACTGCGCCGGAGTGACCCGCGCAGTCTTCCTCAAACACGGAATCGACCTCTATGACGGTAAACTGAGCGACGCTCACACTAACGGCGTCCGGATCATCCATGCGCACATACGACAACAGGGTAGGTTCCACCGGGGACCGGTCGCCTATCCTGGCGACCTCGTCTTCTTCAACAACACATGGGACTACAATGGAGACGGCAAGGTCAACGACCCACTGACGCACGTCGGGATCGTCGAGCACCAGGAATCGGATGGCACCGTGATCTTCATCAGTCGCGTGGCCGGCGCCGTCGAACGCTACCGCATGAATCTCGGCCTTCTACACGTCCACAAAACAGCCGACGGCCGAATACTCAACGACTATCTTCGCCGCAAGGATACTCTCGACCGAGCCAATACCCGCTACCTCACAGGGGAACTCTTTGCGCAGTTCGCCACCAGGCTGGGAAACTAGCAGGAGCACGTGACATGCGAGACGTGCGAGAAAGGCCCGATCCGTAGTTCGAGGTTCTGGGTTCGAAGTTCCGAAAACCTGAACTCTCCCCCGTCTCGCTCATCCCGTCAGTCTCGCATGTCTCGCTCCGCTATTCGACTGGCCAAATTATCAACTTGCGGTATATTTCAACTATCGTGTCCGGTTTACCGCACTGAGCCACGCTGAATACTGAGTGATGCAACAGGCGCACTGCATCGATCGAGAGAGTTCAGGGAGGAACGATGGGACAAACGGCAACCTATTGCAGCGACTGTTGACAAAAGAAGGAACCTGTTGTTCGTGTAGCAAGGCCACGGTCGTCATCTATTTCGAAGGCCTAGCACAGCCTTCTCACGTCAGCGTGGCGCTCCTGTTAGCAAGAGTCCTGCTACACTTACCACATGGCGACGTCGTCACCAATCACTCACATCGACCAGCTACGCTGCACCATGCTGGAGGTACATCAGGGACTGATGTCTCTGTATAACGCGTTGATTGCGGCGGAGCGACTCACCTACGAACACATCCACGGCCGCGTCGACTCCACGGGCGAGCTGACTCAGTTGGCACTCAGCGATCCCTGGTTCACATGGCTTTCTCCCCTGTCGAATCTGCTGCTCCGCATCGATCAACTCTTGAATGACGACGCGTTCGACATCACCCCTGAAATCGTCGCGCACCTTGTGGAGGAGGTGCGCGCCTTGACTCGCCCGTCGATCGAAGGCGATGGATTCGAGCGCGCCTACTATGAAGCCCTCTATCGGGCCCCTGAAGTTATCCTCGCTCACTTCCAGGTCACACGCGTCCTGCCGGAGAAAGCCGCGTAACTTTATCTGTCCAAGTCACACCTCTGGAGTCACCATTTTTTTAATAACCTGCTAAAGTTATTTTATGGCGACCGTATCTCAGAAGAACTCGGCCAGAAAATCCAGCCCACTCCGCAAGCAGATCCTCGACGTGCGGAGCAGCCTCTTGAGCCTTCATAAAGCCCTCATTCTGGCAGAACAAGTCACATATGAGCGCATCAATGGCCGCGTCGAGTCAACCAGCCAACTGCTGCAATTGGTGTTGAACGATCCTTGGTTTACCTGGCTTCACCCCCTCTCTCAGTTGGTCGTCCGTATCGATGAACTCTTGGATAATAAGTCCGATCTCTCGCTTGTCGAGGTCGAGCACTTTCTCATAGAAGCTCGATCTCTCGTCCGCCCCTCGGAGGAAGGGGATGGGTTCGAACGGAGTTACTACGAAGCCCTTCAGCGGGAGCCCGACGTCATCTTCGCCCACGTCGAAGTGAAAAGACTCCTGACGAAAATCGCTGCATAATCCCCCACACGCAACTCGCATCGCATTACCAGCTTCATCCTTCGTCCCAAAATCAAGTTTTTCTTGCCTGTACTGATACTTAACGTAGACTCATCTACGGAGATTATGGCTATGCAACCGCGATGTCGTATGCGAGTGACGGTCGGCTACCCTGCGAGTATCCACAGCGATATCGGCGCCGGGGAAGGAGTCTTGCTCGATCTCTCGCCCGCCGGCTGCAGAATGCGCAGCGACATCGCACTGAACGCGGGAACCTATCTCGCGCTACAGATTGCCGTTGCGCAGGAGCCTCCTCTGGCCGTGGAAGTCTCGGTGGTTCGCTGGTGCAAAGACGGGAACTTCGGAGTGGAGTTTTTGCGATACAGCCAGGGAGACCGTGAACGAGTCACCAATCTTGTAGCAGCCCTACCACCGGCAGACATACCATCCCAGCCTGGTTATGCGACACCGACACTCACCGCCGTCGCCTCTTAACGGGTGCGGAAAAAGTCCGTCAGCATCGTTCTCGCATCGTTCAGATCCTCAACGTACCCCGGATGGTATGCCTCCTGTCTTCGCGAGTCACGCTTGTCACGCGCGTCTTGCTTGTCTCGCTCACATTCCTACAAACACAAAGGCGGTCAGTCTCTAGAGACCGACCGCCTTGTTTCGAATTACCGATGTAACGTGATCGATTAGTTCTTTTCCTGCTTGTCGCCGTCTTCGTGCTCGCCCTTGTCATCGTGCTTCTCTCGATCTTTGTGCTTCCCGCGATCGCCATGCTTGCCACGGCTGCGAGCATTATCACGGCCGTGTTTCCCATGTTCTCCGGCCGCCTCGTCGGCACGATCCAGACCGCGCTTCCTGTCGTGACCTTTTCCGTGTCCTTTGCCTTTGTGCTTTCCCTTTCCTTTTCCCTTGCCCTTTCCCTCACGTTCTTCTTTCATTTCACGCTTGTCGCCATCCTTCTCCCCTTCCACAGCCGGAGTCGGAGCTGGAGTCGGTACAGCTTCCTGCGACGCTGGAGCGGGAGGCGGTGTCGTCGAAGTCGATTCCTGTTCCGGCGCTTGGGCCAACACACTTGTAAAGGCATACAACACGGCAACAGCCGTCAAAGAAGCCACGATCCTAGTCATGCAAGTCCTCCCAGGTTAGGTATCGAATGATGAGGTGGCAACCACCCCTTGGTCTCACCAACGCAAGGCCGGTGCCACAGCGATGGAGGAAAACCGCTTACTTTTTCAAGAAAACTGACGGTAATGCCACTCGGTTCGATCCATCTGCACAAAGGCTGAGGCAGGATGGAGGACAAACCAGCCAGACTGCCTCATCAACTAATCCAGCTATAACCGCCCTTCATCGATCTCGATCACATCAGCCCAGGTCGAGACAGAAGGGAGTGCCGCGACCGGCACGCCGCGCTTCGTCGCCACCTCTTGCAACCGTCCCTGAAACCGCTGCCGCGCCGCATCATCTTTCGGCCCGGAGGACAGGAGTCCCTGGCTCCATTGCGCGATCTCTTGATCCGACGGTCTTCGACAGTTGGCCTTCACCCACCCAAGTAATTCCTCATCCGTTCCGCCGGCCAACACTCGCTGCTCAAACGCCTTCGGATCAATCTGCAGAAAATCGACCAGGTACTTATCGAACCCCACCGTGATGTAGTTGTAGTCCTGAATCTTGCCCGCATGTCGCAACCGAATCTTGTCAATAAACCGCCCAAGATGGGCGATGCCTCCGAGGAGGGCTTTGGGGCTGCGGGGGTAAGTTTGTTGTGTCATTGAAATCTTCTCCAACATTGCGACCGCTCGAAAGATACAGACGCACGCCAGAGAAGTCCAGGAGAGAGGCCGACCGCTGGCATGCCGCC
>Ga0187893_10001077_pt1 | contig 68046 bp, 55 predicted proteins | sample MA1701074metaG_FD_139574 | JGI IMG/M metagenome (GOLD analysis project Ga0187893, IMG submission 139574) | White microbial mat communities from a basaltic lava cave in the Kipuka Kanohina Cave System on the Island of Hawaii, USA - MA170107-4 metaG ...
AGGCACGCTTCGATCGTCTTGCCGAGGCCGACCTCGTCGGCCAGCAGGACGCGTCCCCGGAAATCGCGAAGCACGCGTCGAACCGTGTCGAGCTGATAGCCGAAATGTTCGACGTCGTTGATCGCGCCGAGCGAGAGCAGCTCGTCGAAGCCCTTCTGCAGACGCAGTTCGGCATAGCGCACCCGCAAGCCCACATCGGCGGCGGGCGCCACCTCTCCGTGGGTCCACACGTCGGGAAATCCCGACTGATCGAACGTGAATTCGACCCGGATGTCTGCGACGTCGAGACTCGGGAACGGCGGCAGATCGAGAACCGGGGGCGCTCGCAGTGGCTCAGACATCGCGGCGGGGGCAGCCACGGGGGAGGGCGGACGCGCTCGACCGCCGGGCGCCGGGTGTGCCGAGGCCGACACCGATTCACGTGAAACACCAGGAATCGGCGGACTCGGTCTGTCCCGGCGCTGTTTGTGAGCGGCTGCGTGTTCCTCGCGACGCGTCAACCGATCAGCCTGTCGTGCGAGACGGCGAGTGGCCTTGGCCAGCCGCCGGCATTCAGCGTGAATGAGGCGCGCCTTGCCGCGCGGGTCGTCCATCCGGCCATCGTCCTCGGTCCGCTGGAGGAAACGCTGTGCGAGTTCCGCGCCCTGGTCGAAGCGCTCGGTGATCAGGCACGCTGCTGCGGCGCGAAAGTCGATGATTGGAAACTCCGGCGGTTCGACCAGACGATCGAAGTGCCGCAAACCTTCGGCCTGCAGCCCGTCGATGAAGCAGAGCTCGGCCATGCGCTCGTTAGCGGCTTGATGGGTGGGACGCACGTGGAGAATCCGCTCGAAGCACCGCCGGGCGCGCAGAAAGTCTTTCGCGAACCACGCATCTTCGGCGTCGTACATCCATTGCGCGCAGTGATCCGCGAGCTGCCGTCGCGTCTTCTCCGCGCGCTTCCGCGCTTCACGCCGCTGTGTCTTGGCGCGACGCTTCGATTCACTGCTCACGATCGGCGATTGTATCTGGCGCGATCATGATCGTGAAGACGGAGCACCCCGAACGTTCGAAATCAATGGACTACCCGTCGATCGGGGATGCGATCGGATTGATGCCCTTCAGATGGACGCTTGGACACGCGGCCAGCAAGTGCGCGTCGTTCGAGTAAAGGCGATCGAAGTGCTCAGTCTTGGCGGTCAACAGATGGACAGCGTCCAAGGACCGAAGGAAGACCGCGCGATCCAGCCGCGCGAACAGAGCCCGCACCTGCTGGAGAAGCGCGGGTGTCGGTTCGATCAGCGTCCAAAGTCCCCGCGTCACGTCATGGTGGAACTGGCCCTGCAGCGCCTCGAACACGTTGACGTCGATCGAGCCTTCGCGCAACTTGCGATGAAAGGCCGCGGCAACCTCCGCGACCGCGATGCCCGAGGTTGCCACGGTGCCGGCCCGTTTAGCGAGACGGCGAACCGCGTCGCGGCCCGGTTCGTTCACGTAGAACTTCGCAACCAGTGCGGCGTCGAAGTACACAGCGGTTGCTGGAGGCATGCGGACGGCTTCAGCGGTCGCGATCGAGGCTGATGATGGCCTCGACAGGCGTTCCGCCGACGGGGCGGTTGAGGGCCTTTGCGAATCGCTTCAGCGGTTTCCATCGCGCGAAGACGTTAATCGTGGGCTCTTCGCTGACCGGCGTCAGCCTGGCGACCGGCGTGCGTCGGTCGCGGACGAGAATCGATCCGTGCTTCCGGGCTGCTCGCACCCACGCGCCGGTACGCCGGTGCAGCTCCCTGATCGAGATTTCCTTCATGTGTCACATTGTCACACATTGCTGGTCCCATCGGCAAGACATGGCCCACCGCTCGAGGAACATTCTGTCGCGCGGCTGTTCCACGGCGAGGTCATTCGTTCTCGTGGGACTGCAGAATCCCTGCTGGCCGCGCGTCGTGAGCAGCAGAGGCGTCGGCTGCGGAAGCCCGAGCTTCATCGTCGCAATCGCTGCACACTGTCCTGCACACCGAGAACCGCGCTGATCGCGTCCTGACTGTTTCTCCGCAGCAAAACATTGCGTATGTTGGAGTTTCAAGCCACGGACGCCGGACCGAAAGACCGCCGCCCTGCCGCGACGAAATCGCTGGCGATGGAACTGCCAATTTCACATATACTTACGAAGTGCGGTGAGGTGGCCGAGAGGCTGAAGGCGGCGGTTTGCTAAACCGTGCGGAGCCTTTTCGATCCTCCTCGGATCTGGCCCAAGTCGTTGTCTCCCGCCGGAAGTCTCTCGATCGCGATTCTGTCCTGGGGCGTCCGGATCTGCGGTTTGCTGACACGATCACTGCACAATTTGCTGCACCTCCGGGGCGGCCCGCCGATCGCGAGCTTCCTTGCACCATTGCGGCGCCATGTAATTACGGAGGCAGGACACAGAAAGCTCCAAGGAGCGCATTCGTTCGGCCTCCTTCCTGTTTCGGCTTCTTTCCTGTCGGCTTCACCTGTCGGCTTCTTCCTTGACCCCTCTCGTTGGGAGTGCTAGCCTCGGCCGTTCAAGCTCTTCTAGAGGTGAGGTACTTCATGGAACCGACAGTACGGCCGGACGAAACCACGCAGCCAGAACCTCTGCTTCCATTATTTCCAGATGAAGATCCCGCGGAGATGCCCGCTATTTTTGAGTACGGCGAAATCTGGGAAGGAGCTGAGCGTCGGTACGGCCTCGAGACGGATGTATTGACCGACGGCAAACATTCCGACACGGACTGACCGTTTTCAAACCGGTGCGGTCTCTCCGGCCGCGCCCTTACATCTTCCGAGTAACTGAACTCGCGGTGGCCCAGGGGCCGCCCGCGCGTCTGTGTATCTAAAGCCTCTCTCCCTGAATCTTTGATGATCCTGGTCATCACGCACGAGCACGACGCGCACGGACAGCACATGATCCGCACGTTGCGTGGGCTGGGTGAACAGGTTGTCGAGTTCGACGTAGGAACCTACCCTCGCTCCCTGGGCGTCTCATTCGCATACTCGCAGTCCGAAGTCGCCGGAGAGATTCGATTCCCGGACGGGAGTTCTCTTTCAACCGACCGGATAAAGAGTGTTCTCTATCGAAGGGAACGACCGATCGGCGTCTCCGAGGCGATCAAAGACCCTCGTATTAAGGCGTATGTTGATAGGGAGTCGCGGCATGTACTCGACTCGTTGCGCCGGTTGATTGGAGCGTTCTGGTTAAATGACCCAGATGCCTCACGACAAGCAAGCAACAAACTGTGGCAGCTGCATTTGGCGCGGCAGCTTGGGTTTCATATCCCGCGCACGCTAGTCACCAATTCGCCTGAAAAGGCTACAGAGTTTCTTTCAACGCTTGGATCTGCAGCGGCACTTAAGACTCTTTCGTCACCTGGGATAGAAATCAGTCGTGGCGACGAGTCACAGACAGTCAGTCTGCTGACGAAACGACTTGATCCTTCGGAACTGCAACGCCGCGTTCAGAGGCTCAGGAATTGCCCTCAGATCATTCAGGAGTATGTGGAAAAGGCTTTCGAACTCCGAATCACAGTTGTTGGCTCACGTGTTCTTGCGTGTGCAGTGCATTCTCAGAATTCTGCGCGTACTCGAGAAGACTGGCGCCGTTACGATCTGCCGAACACCCCGCACGAAGCATTCACTCTACCACCCCGTATTGAACAACAGTGTCTGTCTTTAGTACGTGAAATGCGATTGTCGTTCGGTTGTATCGACATGATCGTAACTCCAGATCAGGCCTTCGTATTTCTGGAGATAAATCCAAACGGACAGTGGCTTTGGATTGAACAGCTCACCGGTCTACAAATCTCTGCGGAATTGGCAATGCTCTTGGCGGCCGGGGGTGTTGCATCGACCTGATTACTTCAAGTCAAAGTGGCGGTTCGAGAATCGTCAGAGCATCGAGCTTGTGGAATCGTCATTCCGGACCCCGCCCAGTTTGCGACGGTCTCCTCGACCTCAGCGATCGAGCGCGTGTATAGACGCGTTCGCCTTCGAACCTTCTTTACGATCCGAGCTGCATCGATGCCCGCGGGCTCCAGCGGCCACGTACGACACACGAAGGATTCGAGCGGGACACCCTTTACTAGCAGCCGGCAAGCGGTATGGTAATCGGCTAGGCGTTCCAAGTCGGAGCGCGAGAGTCCGGCACGGAACAGTGGCTCGATGAGCTCCGCGTCAAATGGTCCCACGCGGAACACAACGAATGTGCCGATATTACCAAGCAAGGACTCGAGCAGACGCGAACCGTGGCGAGACGTTTTCAATTGAGCCAGGCTCTGCGTCGCAAGAACGAAGCTCAAATTGCCCTTCCTTGCCTGGCTGACGATCTCAGCCAGAGTGTCAGTGGCGAATAGATGCGCTTCGTCAGCATAAACATGAAATGCAGGCGAGGCGATCCCGTCCGCGACTCGCTCGAGTGCGGCGGTGAACAGCTTGCCCAGCGCCAGCATTCCGAGGAGCTGGACGTCTCCGACCCCGAGGGATCCCACAGACAGATCCAGTAGAACGATGGCGTTGCGATCCATGGCCGCGCGAAAGTCGATGGTGCTGACTGGCTGCGCGACGATGGATCGCACCGAGGCGTTCGTTACGAATTGATTCAGTTTGCTCGTGATGTACGGACCCAACGACCGCAATGACGCCTCGCCGGTTGTCCGACCGGCTGTCTTCCGCCAGAAGTCTGCGACAACCGGGTTCGTACAGGTCTTTACAAGCGTCTCGCGAAAGTCGTCGTTCTCGAAGAGACGGACAATGTCGAGCAGCGTGCCCCCTCCGCGCGTATTCTCCAGAACCAAGGCGATGCTGCTACGCATGTACTGCTCGAATATAGGCCCGGCGACTTGGTGCATGTCGTACAGGCGGTCGAATACACGGAACAACTCGTTGCACAGAACTACTGGTGTCCGGCCGGTTGCATCTGGTCTGGTCTCAAGCAGATTCAAGCCGAAGGTGCGACCGTCGAGTCCCGGCCGCAGCCAGAACACGTCGCGAACGCGAGAGCGCGGAATCCGCTCAAGCACGCGTGCGGAGAGTTCGCCATGTGGATCGACGACGCAAACACCCTCGCCAGCCTTGATGTCAGCGACAATCATTCTGGCGAGGAGCGTGCTCTTGCCGACGCCGCTGGAGCCCACGCAAATCATGTGACGCTGCCGGTCGCGAGCGGTGAGCCGCACTTCGGTCGTGTTGTCGCCAACTGACACCGTACCGAGACTCACGCCGTCGCTAGGTAACAGCTGGTGCGGCGGCTGAGGAACTGGCGGTGCCAGGAGAATCAGGGTCGACGGCCGTGTCGGGATGGTGCACGGGAAACGTGCCGCCGCTGGAATCCATCCAGCTAGATCGGTCACCGGTGCCCCAGGTGGCACTCGAAGCATTGCAGAGTTTGGCCCGATCCAGTCCCTCGCCGTGAATGCCGCGCGCCGGAGGACAGAACCGAGCGAGCAAGCAAGGTGTGACGACACTCGCATCCGAGGGGCGACGCCAAAGGGGTTCTCGAGCCAGTCTCGAGCGGCTTCCGCAATCGCGTCCAACAATTCCTGACCGGGTACGACCCACTGACGACCGTCGCACACCTCGATCCTTCCACGCGCCCACGCCCCAGCGAGGCGCTCCATCGCGATGCGCCCAGCATCGTCGAGCGCCTTGTTCGTCAATTCGATCTCGAGTGCCCCGGCGACTCCGGCTACGCTCAACGCGGCGAGAAGCTCGTCGGCAGCGATGGGGTTGAACCAAGTAGGGGGTGTCAAGGCGACCACCGATGTCATTCGGCAGCACGAAGCGTTGAAGCCGATTTCGCCGCGTCCGTTCGCGCGGACGAGAATGGCCGGCGCACGAAGTTCATGCATCTCTCGGCGCTCAACGGATTCCGCATCGGAGACATCTGGCTGCGCGTCGAATGTAAAGCCGCTCGCCGCGAGCGATGCGGTGAGTTGCGTACGAGTTGTCGGCGACTGGAGGATAGTGCGCGGATATTCAACCTGCATTGTGATGCGATCGCTGGTGCCGACTGAGTACTGTGTCCGGACGGAGATTCCGCCAGCCGTCGCTTCGAACAGGGCTCGTGTAAACGCTTCAGCCCGCCGACGGGCAAGACCTTCGATGGCGTAATCAGAGACCCCTGTCACGCGGAATCGGCATAGCGACACCCGCTCGGCGTGCTCGCGGCAAGGATCGGCGCCCGCTGGGGTCTCTAGGAGTATCGACTCTCTGTTCATGTTCTATCGACCGTGCGCTTACAGCTTGGAACGCTCAGTCAATGGGTCGTATGACCCGGCGACGTTCATGCTGCTGTTCGGTGTTGGGGCACGGCGCCGAGGTCTGATGGAGCGCCGAAAACCCGGGAAGGCGGTAAACGACACTCACTGGCGAGCATTCCACACGTACTTGGAAGGCGGCTCTGCTCAGCCAGTCTTCGAGTTGCGCATCGATGTTCTTGGGGCAATTCGGTTGGACGGCCACCGACACCCGGTAGAACGACGGGCACCGAGCATCGTGTCCAGGTATGCCTGTCGGTTCGATTAGTCCGGACTGTTCCAGCCAATGCAGCACCCCAAAGCACCAATCCTGCCTCGTCGCCGTCTTCACCAGCGCATCGTCAAACCGCTCGTCAGCTTCGAGAGCGGCGTTTGGATGAATCCTCGCGTTGATGGCGAGCTCGTTCGTGACGCCCAGCCCGAGTTCTCTCGTTTGACGCTGTGGGTGCTGCGTGTGCCAGATGAGACGCTCGTACAACGAGGCGTGTGGTGTTATTACTGCCCCACCTTCGCCTACGTCGAGAGTCTTACCGCTGGTGAACGACACGACCAGAGCATCGGCGTCAACGCTGGCGGGATGCCCGCCCATCGTGGCGCCAAGGCTTTGCGCGGCGTCCGCGATGTACCAGACGCCGTGATCATCAGCGACCTTGCGCAACGCCACGGAATCGCATGGAGTGCCGTCGATGTCGACGGCCAGGATCGCGCGCGTGCGTTTCGTGATGCGCGCGGCCACAGAATGTGGATCGAGCGTAAGCGTCCTTGGGTCGATGTCGGCGAACACAGGGTGACAGCCGAGTGCCAGCCACGGTGCAAGCGAGCCTCCCCACGTGTACGGGGTCGTGACGAACTCGGTGCCCGCAAGGTCCAGCGCGAGCGCAATCCCCATCAAGCCCGACGTCGCACTGGATACGGCCAGCGCATGAGGAAGCCCGTACCAGCCTGCGAGCTTCCGCTCCAAGTTGGCGACAGCGCCGGTGCCTGACAGATGCCAGCCGTAACGACTGGTATTACACGTTGGCATGCGGTCGAAGTTCCTCGATCCGTTTATGAAGCTCGACCTCGTTCTTGTTGCCCGTTTGGGGATCGATGATTCCTGAAAGATGCTCTGGGAACGGATAGCCCGCGGGATCGTCGTGCCATGGGAACAGCGACTTCTGCGAGCAGCACTGCACGGCCCAGAGGTCAGCGTAGATGTTTGACAATCTGGACATGGACGAACATTGGTCCTCGGCTGCAAAGAGCACCGCCTTCTCATCGAGGTGGCCGATCAGCAGTCGCGCATTGCCTAGCGCGCGTCGCATGTCACGCGCCGTAGCCCCCTTCTCGAAGAACAGACCGGCAGCCCGTCGAATGCGCTCGTCACGTGAATCGAACCGGGCTGACGGATCGACTCGCAACGCCGTCGAGACCAGGATCTCTGAATAGTCCTCCCGGAGCGGATGCAGGATGGGGACGATCAGAAACCGCGAGAGCATCGCCGCACTCACGCGCCAAGGGCAGTTCGTGGTCGCGACCAGGAGCGACCGTCCTCGGCGGCCCTCGTCCGACAGCGCCGTGAGAAGCGACGCCATCACGGCACGGCTTGCGCCAGAGTCGCCGTCGAAGTCCGAGCGCTGCATGGGGAATGCTTCCGTGATCTCGTCGATGAACGCCACGTTTGGCTGGAACTGCGACAGCAGACTCTGCTGCAGTCGCGTCCGTCGCTCGGTCTCGCCGACGATGCCGGCCTTGGGAGAGTGCATTTCGTAGGCGGAGACACCGGCTCTGGCCGCCGCGAGCAGGGCGAGATCCGTCTTTCCGCTTGAGGGAGCTCCTGCGAGGAGGACTGCTCCCGGCATTGCAGTGTCTCCTCTCAGGAGAGCTTCGCCGAAGACTTCCATCAGCCGTTGCGGCGTCGCGATGTTGCGACCGCAGAGCCGAAGTCCCGTCACGCGGGCCGAATCCAGCATCCCCAGCGTGCCCTCGGAGAGTTGGAGGACATCGGCGCTCTTGCGCGCAGTCAGGTCCGATGCCGTGATGGGAGCGCCCGACACTTCTGCGGCGCGCATTAGCGCTTCGAGGCCGCGATTCGGCGTGTGCGTGGTGAGGTGTGCCACTGTCTCCGGCGTGAGCCCGTTGTCGAGCGCGGCCAACGGATACACCTGTCGCGCAGCCTCGAAGAACTCGCGCTTCTCATGTTTCTCGGGCTGGCCGAGGACGACGGTGTGCAGCACGCTTGCGACCAACTGATCGACCATGCCTTCCCGGCCGTGAAGTACGACGACGTTGCCGGAGTTGCGAAGGGCCAGGCTCTGTGCGGTCAGATGCGCCAACTCGATGGCTACGAGCTGCGCGTCCGACTGTGTGCCGTTGGTGAGTGTGCCGGGGGCGAGATGCTCAGCAAACTCGAGCAGGAATGCAAAGCGCGCCGGTCTGCCGTCTGTCCAGAGCAGCGAGCCCGTCGGCGTCCGACAGAGTGACGAGATCCCGCGTATAACATTTGTCACCTCGTGCTGGTCGCGCGGGAGGTCGAGCAGCTTGTGCGCGCGCAACGCTTGCTCAATCGTCTGACGATCCCGTGTGTCATCGATGCGGGGCGCGTCATAGTCCAGGCCGGAGGCGAGCGAGTAGGTAACGAGGTGAAGACCCTGCTGGCGAGCCTGGCGCCGGAAGACCTCAAGGAGTGTGCGCAGCCGTCCCTCGTGGCAGGTTAGGTCGTACAGCGAACGTCCACTGACTAGAAGCGCCGCAGCCCCTTCGCTAAAGGCTTTAAACACGGCGAACAACGCCGTGGCTCGCACGGTGACATCGGATGAAGGAATCGCGGGGACATCAAGCACTGGCATGAATGTGTCCTTAGGATTTCGCGCGGGTTCGATCCATGAGACGATTCTGCGCCCGGCGCCGCGACAGTCCGGTGGAGACCTCGGCCGATCGGTTCGTTAGCGTGGGTCGAACCCTTAGTCCTCGACTACTGCGCAGGAAGTCGCGCGCGAAGGCGAGCTCGCAGACACCGCCGGTGGTGGTGCGCTCGGGTCGCCCGGACCGGACATGCAGGCTTTCTAGTGCCGTGTTGAAATCGTCGAGGGCCGAGTGACACGAACCGTCGGTGATGCCGACGGCTTCAGTGGCCAAGCTCACCTCTCCCTTCGCATCCAGCGTGACCTCCGATACGAGAGAACGACCTGCTTGGTCCGTGGCGATGATGCGCGCCGACGCTCCGTCTGCGCCACGCCTGACCTCCACGTCCTCGAAGCCGGCGCTGCGGGAGGCAGTGGCTGCAGCCTCGCTCACATGCTCGACGAACACGCTGAGGTGATCGCGTTCGATGGCCTGAAGCAGCCACTCTCGCGCGTGCTTGACTTCCGCGACGTCCCGAGCGGCGGCGAGTGCAGCGACCGGCGCGTCGAGACTCCTTCCGATCGCGTGGAAGGGTGTGCGCTCCAGCGCCACGGCCGTAGCAATCTTCAGCGCGTCGGCTGGGGTATGGCGTTCGGCGAGTAGCGCGGCGGCGGCCTGCTGTTCCTCCGAGGAGAATTGCTCGCGGAGCGCGGCTGGCGAATGGAGGAGACCGGACGCTTGAGGCGCAGCAGCCCCGGCATTCTCGGTACTGCGGGTAGCGGCCCAGGCTTGGCCTGCCGCTCGGAGCAGAGTCACGACCGCGGCGCCCGCGAGGACGATACCCACTGTCGCGACTTCGCTTCCGTAATCGGTATTCTGCGGGGATGCCGCGATGGTGCGCACGCGGGGTCGGGATGTGTATTCGGACATCGTTTGCTCCTCAGCGGACCGGCCGCACTTCTCCGTCTTCATTACGGGTCCGCGCGGCCAGGATGCCGCGCAAATATGCGTTCTCGTCTTCGAGTCCTGCATCGTGAGAAGCGGTCTCCTCTGCGGACTGCGTCCCTTCATCAACGGGCGTCGCGGGCTCGACGGACTGGGCCGCAACTGGCGAAGTGGGCGCCCCACTTGAAGCATTTGTGGGCGGCGTCGGCGGAACGGCGGTTGTGGCAGCGGGAGTCTGCTGCGTCATCCGGGTCAGCATCGCGCGCGTCGCTGCGTCGAAGGCTGGCATCGGACCGGGATCGAGGCCGCGTGCGACATGGGCCTGGCGATGCGTGTTGTACGCCGATACGAGCTTCGAGAAATCCTCCATGGCGGCACGTTGGGCGGAGTCGTGCAACGACACGCGGATGCCGATCAGCCGCCGGTTGGCTCGGAAGACTCCGTACGCGAGAGCGTTTTCCTGGGCCCGTCCCCCGAACAGCACTGCCGCGTGGAGCACACCGAGTAGGGCACAGAAGAAGCCGATCCGAGCCCACTCGAACCATTCAAGATCCGAGACGAGACGGCGTGGTTCACCTTCTATGACCGGCTTGATCGAATCCACGAGTTGCGACGTGGCCTGAAGGCCGACGAGCGTAACAAGAATCAAAACGGCGGCTGCGGTCCAGCCCACCGGCGGACGCCAGAGCTCATCGCGGTCGCCCTCGCGTGCGTGCGCGACGAACATCTCGGTCGCGAGCACGACAGAGGCGAACACGATTGGGGGAATCCACATGTAGTCGGTCCCCACATTCAACAACGCTCCGGCAAGGTACATGGCCGTGGCAGCGCCGGCTGTCAGTTCGGCGAAGAAGTTGGACGGGTAAATAGCCAAGCGCATGTAATACCCCACGCGCTGCAGGGCCGGAGGATTGACGAAGTCTGGATGCTGTTGATCGGCGGACTCCCGATCCGCTACGGCAGAGTCATGACCCTTCACCGCGCGACTCCAAGGATCTGCCGCATTCGCGATGGCGGCGGGCAAACGATCGAGACGTCTCTTACGGTCGACGTCGGCTTGGGTCATGACTGTGGCCATTGATCTCCTCCGTTAGCGAGCGGCTGCAGCCGACTGCATCCACCGTAGCGCTGCGCCCATGCTCTCGAAGCGCGCAGGATTCAGAGGCGCCAACGCCCCGGCATCTGGGCCGCCGCCTACAAGTAGGTAAGCAGCGTCCAGATCGGGGTCGTAGCGGAGGGTCTGGCGCCGAACGTTGTCCTTCGCGTCCGTAACGAAAACCGCCACCCGTCTTGGGGGGTTGAGATTGTCGGCAACGGAAAGGGGTTCAGCTAGGTAAGTCAGCAGCCTGTTGGCACCTGAAACAACGTCGGTCCGACTACAGGAGATGGGCGCCTGAACCAAGGCCAGTGCCTCCATCCGGAAGCGCTCGATTTCAATCCGCCGAACCTCCGCTTCGCGTGCCTCCGCTAAGCGACGCCGTGCCGCTGTGGTGGCGGCTGCACGGGCACGTTTTAGGTCCGTAAACGGATCCTGAGACGGAACCGGCACAGTCGTAGGCACCGTCAACCTGGGCGCCGAAAGATAGAGTCGCGCGAATGGCTTGTCGCCGCTGACGTTGCACAGGACGCCGACTGCCACTTCACCTCCGGCGCACGTATCGAGGAGGCCGATCAAATTTTCGAGTTCGCCATCGGTCATTTGAGGGACGACGTTCTCATGGACAGATCCGGACTTGTCGAGGAGAACGCCGACGCGGAGAGGAGCCGGGCAGCGCACTGAGTCTGGTACCGGCACGCCCTCCAGCGGTCCCGTCGCGCCGGCCGTCGCTGCGAGGCCCGGTGAAGACGCGTCAGCTACAGCAGCGGATTCTTCCTCGGCGCGCACCCTCTGCGAGCTCCCGGTGAAACAAGCAGCACAGAGCGAGGACAGGCAGACGAACCCTGCGACGACCCCAAAGTTCAAGGCGCGTGTCAGAGTGCTGTTCTTGCGCATCGATGCTCCTCGTTGAAATGGGCTACGTGTCTCGCTATCTTGAAGACGTTCTGTGGAAGCGAAGCTGACTTTGCCAGTAGCGGGTCATTACCTGACTGTCGTTTCACGCACCTTCGAGGCAGTGCGCGGAACCTGCCGTGTGTTGACCAGTTCGCCCACGCCGCGTGCACCCCCGTGCGCCTTCATCGTCTTGACGGGCGTGCCTTTCGGTAGCGTTACGGTGAGCCTCTTGGCCGGTAGCGCTGGTAGCCCATACCGCTGTTGCGCATGGACAGCGGAGAGCGGGCGTCCACGGGCAGCGCGCGTCGTAAAATGACTCATGCGGTCGAAACCACGCATCCGTACCTGACGCGCGCGCGCAGCGGACACATAGCGAAAAACCGTTCGGGGCGCGTTCAGTACCTTGGCGAGCGCTCGGCGATGGGCTTGACGGTCCAATCGTGCGACGCGTTGCCAGCGCGTCTTGATCGCGCCGGCCACATTCAAGCCAGCGCGCTTGGCGGCCATCGACGCGGGTGACGCCTCAGACGTTCGGGCTACCAGCGGAAGGGCTACCATCGCGCAGGTTATTAGGGCGAGAACGCTCTTGGGAGCCCTGAACGTGAACATGTATCTACTCCTCTTAACTAGAGACGGGTCCACTCAGCACTTGCTGACATGGGCTCGCACGTTACCGTCGTCCTCGGAACACGAGACGTAGCGGTAGAAAGAGGAGGCGGATGGCGGCGACGATTCCTGTTCCAACTACGTGGCCGATCACTTCGTTCGAGGCCTGTCGGCCCACCGCTAGTCCGAGCAAGCCACGTGCGAGCACGAGGACCAGCCATGCGCCTGCGATCAGCAGCAACCAAAAAGGCATCGCGTCGACTACAAGATCGATGAATGGCAAGAGAAGCGGTGCGGCGACGATTGAGAAGAACAGGATGGAAAGGGCACTGGCTGCCTTCCGGGCTCCAACCATCACGGCAAAGCCGATCGCGACCAGAACAAGGACGATCGCTTCGTCGGGTAGCAGCCAAGCCAGAAGTCCCATCAGCACCCCTCCGCTCTCATAGACGCTGGAGCGTCCCAATGCTTGACAACGCGATCTCGACAAAATGAATCCAAGTCGCCCTGGCGGATCTCGCGATCAGCGCGCTCGAGACCGCGCCACCAAGTTTGGATTCAAGATCGGTTGGAGAGAGTCAGTGCAGAATGGTGTGACCAGCTGACGACGCCGAAAGCGCGACACACACCTCTAGAGAGGTTCCAGGCTCGAGATCGCAGTCATTCGACCACATCAGGGTCGTTTGGCCGTAGTCATCCGTGTCTTCCCACGACCGATCGGCTCTGTGGCCATCTAGACGCAGAACCTCGATCGCAACCTGTGCGCGGACCGCCGGGTCGCCACACCACCGTACCGCGAACGCGAGCGTTTCAGTAGATATGCGCGATATCGCGACGCTCAAATCGCCGGCTTGCATGACTATGGGCTCTTTGGCTGAGGCAACCTCGACCAGATCCAAACGGAACCGATGGGCCTCATCGAACAGCGGCGCGACGAGTGATCCTTCTATCTGCTGCGTCGTCCTGTAGCACATCGGGCAACGGCGGAGGTGGTCCTCGATCAGAACCTTGGCGTCTGGCGGCAGCGTAGCTTCGACGTGAGCGATAAGGTCCACGGGGTCAGGATGACAAGCCCGCGGTCGCGGGACCGAGTGCACCGGTGCGTCGGCCCGGATTGAAAATGTCCCGCAAATCCTTGCGAGCGCGTGAGAGGTCGCGCTGAATTGCCTCGACCGTGGTGTCATACTCATCGGCCAGCTCCCTCGTGGTCCTTCCATCGACATAGTACTCGCCAAAAATGCGTGCCCGGCGCGGCTGACGTTCTCGATAGTGCTCAAACGAGTCCCAGAACGTGATCTCTGTCTCGAGTCCAGTGCTGCCGGCGTTCCCGTTCCCTTGATGCGTGCGACCGAATGAGCCTTCACCGGACTGATCCTCCAAAGGAGTTGAGCAGCCCTCCAGGGGAGCCGTTGGCTTTCGAGCCCTTCGTGCGATCTCGTCCAGCGCCAGATGGCGGATCACCGTTGCCAGGACGAGGTACACGTTGGTCACGGTTTGACCGCGAAGGCGCAGATACCGGACTTGTGTCTCGCCGAAGAGGTCGTCTACGTAATCGGCCAATCGGCTGGTCGCGGCGATCCGCCGTACGGTGGCGCGAACCCGTGGTTCGATCCGACACCAGAGTTCTCGCATCGATTCGTCCGTGCCCTCCCCCAAGAGCTCCTCATTTGTCCTCTCCGCGCCAACGCCGACCTGCTCCTGCTTCTTCATGCCGGACCTCCTTCCTTCGGTGCTGCAGAACTGACCCCAAGCGACCAGCCGATTGGCGGTTCGTTCTAGCGACTTTGGAAAAGCGCCGCGATTAAAGGTGCGGCGCTCTGCAGAGGGTCCGAGCCGCTCATGTGGAGCAGTCGGCGAATATTGGTAAAGACGTGCGAGAGCGGCGGATCCGGTCCTGAAGAAGGGGGGCCGAATCAAAAAAACTCGGACGAGCGGATTACGCGGGAATACACATTAGGCGTTCCCAAGGCTCATTCGGTGCGAATTGAACGGCCACATGTCGGTTTGGGAACTGAGCATGCCGCCCCAAACCGTTTTGAGAACGCCCCGCCGCCGAGAAGGCGGTCTAGGCAAGCCTGCCGCAGATAATCGCTTCGCCAGGCAGGACCGGTGATCCTGCCACAAGGGACTCCCCTGTGTCAACAATCCTGGCCTAGCGGGCTTCTCAGACAGCGGGTTTGTCCGGCACGTCCATCCGCCGTGTCTTCCTCTGCATCACGGCTCGGAGGATCCAGGCGACCTCGAATGTCTGGTTCTGTGTCCGACCGTCGTCTCTGTCGGAGAGGCGACACGATGCAACGCAATCCAGACCGTCCGGTAGGATCCGTGCCCTTCCATACTCAGCTCCGCCGAAACTGCGCCCAGTGCCAGACACGGCCTGCTCGCTTTCGGTGGCGTGGGCGAGTCCGGCGCGATCCCGAGCACGACCTCTGCTTTCAGTGCTTCAGGTCGCTGCTCGACGCGTCGAGAGGTCGCTCGCTCGGGCGAGTGATGATTCCGGCCGCTTCGTGTCGCCCCGCAACGAACCTCAGGCAACCGGTTGGGGCGCTTTCTTGAGGCACGTTTGCGCGGAATTATTAAAGACTTCCGGGCGCGCTGGCTCTACTGTAGGATCGCGTTTCCGTTCCAAACAAGCCGGCAGTTCGGTTGGGAGAATCCGCCTCGCTAGGTGCCTCGGAGGACCACGATGCTTCTCAATGCTGTCACGTTGACGCCCTCCGGCCAACTTGAACCACTGCTGAAGCCGGCCTGGCTTGAGATCAATAGGCTGCTTGCGCAGTCAAAAACACGGCAGCCGACTGACACGAAGATTCTCAAGGATGCCCAGGCAGCGATCTTCCGTGGAACGCCGGCCAACGAGTGGCCAAAGGACGTCGCTGAGTCGTTTCTCAATCTGGGTGTTCGCGCTCTGCGGGACGTGTCTCCGTCGCCGCCTCTCGGCAGTGTTGAGTTGCTCGTGAGCTTTGCCCAGGCAGGTCAACTCTCCGAGAGTGCCCGTCTCGAGGTGGCTTCCCTGTGGCTCTCGACGCAGCTGCGGAGCAGCGTGGGCTCCGGCTTCGTCCCCGTCGCTGCTGTGGAGGCAGCGAGCGCCCATCTGTCCGTACTCGGCCTGTCCGGCGATGTACTGCTTCGCCGACTTCAAGCTGAAATCGTGACGCAAATAGTGTCGAACGGCTCGCAAGAGCCGACTGACGCCTCTCATTTGGATTGGGCTCGACAAGCGTGCGCCAGCCTACTCGAATTTCAGGAGCTCCGGCCGATGCTGGCTGATGCCGCATCCGTGCTTGGCATTGAGATTTCTAGCGCAGTGCCGATCCCCGAAGATGAGCCGGATGTCGCAGGTGAAGCAAGTTCATTTTCGACGGTCGACGCTGCTCCGACCATCTTGCCTTTGCCAGGCTCGCTGTCCGAATCCGAAAAGTCCTCCACCTACGGCGCGATCGTCTTCGACCTGTCCGCTTACGCGACGGAACCAGGCACTCAGCTTAGTACGCGGACCATCGACCAAGTTCACAAACTAGACCTCGACGCGCCGACGGGCGAGTGCAATGCAACGTTGTACTTTGCCGCGCTTGATATCTGGCGGGGCTACGGCTCCAACGGCGATAGAAAACTCCCAAACGTCGTGGCGGCTATTTCGGAGTTTCTCCTATCCCAGGTTGAATCAGCGGAGCAACGCGCGAACGCGATGCATCTGTGGGTCAACGCGAACGTGGCTCGAAAGATTCGCACTTCGGCCCTTGCCGACCTGCTAAAAGACGCAAACCGGGTCTTTGTCGCCACCGGCGTCCGTCGTAACGACTTGTGGATTCGTCAAGGATTCATTGAAGCGTCGGCGGCTGAATGCAGAGCTTTCGACCTTGAAAACGATCAAGAGGCTCGCGATCAGTTCATTGCAGACAACTGGCCCGATCTCAGTGCAATTCACAACGACTATCTTGCTAAGGCACGCAGCGTCAGATTCGATCCGCGCCCCGATGAGCAACTGGCATGGGACTACTTGTCGAGTCTCTCCGAGAAACCTGAGCCGACCGAACCCGGTATACGAAACTCGCCAGACTTCCGGAAAGTCATAAACCGGGGAGCTGCGGACGATATTTATCAGTTTGCCAAAGATCAGAACGACAAGATCCAACAGATATTGGAGTCCAGGCTCGGGATACGAATAGGCCTGGAGCATGTCATCGAGCCAGGCGCCGACGTATATGACGTGAACAGCCGCGATAGAGGAACGCTGCACCCGGTCTTCGTCGAGGCCAAGAGGGCTCTGGCACAAGGAGAGTTTCCGAAGGCGGCGATGCTGTTCGAACGGTTGTCGCAGCGGGTAGGCAGCGGTGCGTTCAGTCAGATAGCGAGGGACTACCAGGGATTCGCGTTGGCGAAACAAGGCGTTCAAATGCCAGCGAGGCTTCCGCTTCAAGAGATCTGCCAAGACGGGTACACGCATCCATCCGCGTATTGGAATTTGGCGTGCTGCATCCTGCCGGAAGAAATGGACCAGCAGCTAGAGGTCCTGGCAACAGGGCTGCGGTACGCGCCACATCCCAAACTGCTGCACGCGGCTGTGTATGTTGCCTCGTTTTCCAATGAGCCGAGGCTCAGAGAATGGCTCCCGTGGCTAACGCTGACCGAAGCCTTGCTGCTGTTCTATAAGTTGGATAACGAACAGAGAGACCTTTCGGCAGCTGAGCGTCAAGTGCACGTTCTAAGACTTGCGCGGTACGCACTTGAAGGCGAACCCGTGATGCCTGATACGGCGTCAGCTCGGGTTCAGGACGCCGAAGTGCAGCAATATCTGAATAGCCTGCTTGAGCGACAGCAGCCTGGTGCGTTCGAGTTTTGGCTTCGATGTCGCGAAGTACGCTTCCAGAAACACTACAAGCACTGGGAAATCAAAGTAGATTTCCTGGAGAAAACGGAACGACGAGCCGAGGCTGCCAAGGCTTTTGAAGAGGAACTCAAGCAGCGGCTACGATACTTCGGAATCCTCCAGGGCAAGAATGACCGGAAGCGGTTCGTAATTCTTCGGGAAAGTGCCACAAGACTTGAAAAGTGGCTGGGCCTCTGCATGACACCAGATCTTAAGGGCAGCGGCTTCCGCCTATTCAATACAGCGAAGATGTTCGAGGGACAGTACAAGGGCGCTGTGCTGTTGTCGAAGACACCACGCATTCTTCGGTACTACAGCGCGGATTCGCCGGCGCCGAGCAGCGAAGCGCAGGCACCGTCCGCTCCACCCGTGGATCTTGCGCAGCTTCTGGTCGTGTCGGGCGCCGCTCTTCAGAGCGGCTTCAAGGACCTTGGTGACTTGCCGGCGATTAGATACAAGCTGGATGATCTGGGCGACGGCCTTGGTCGCGCAGGTGACCGAGCGTCCGCCGACGCATTGAAACGTCTGGTCCAACTCCTTGAAGGGTATAACCGGCTCGCTAATGAGGCCGAAAGGCACACGGCCCTTCAGAAGCTGCAATCCACGTTCGCGGATCTACGTCGCGAGTTTCAAAAAGAGCTGACCGAAACACAATCAACTCTTGCGGGTCCAATTCTTGCGACCCTCAAACGCGTCAATGAGGGGATTGCGCGCGACTCAAAACTGCTTCCGGACATCAAGCTCGACGCGCTTGAGACCACCGGCATCTCGATCGATCCAAGAGCCAAGGCGGTATTTCCCATCCGCGTCTCGGTACTTGGGGGTGAAGGTGTCGTTCGATTGACTGGAGCCACGGGATTGCTTGACGACGGCACGACCGAGTTGAGCCTTCGTGACAAATTGACCGAACTGGACCCTCTTGCAATCGGACCAGAAAAATCGGCCGTTTTGACGCTTGAGGCTCCGGGATCAGTGATCGCCGGCACATTCCGCGAGGCAAAAGTAACCGCGGAATTCGAGTACGCGGGCGGCGGTTATCGCACACCCACATTTGCACTGCCCCTCGTCGCTAGCCAGCATCCTGAGCTGCCGCCGTCACCGTACATCTATAACCGGTCTCTGGAACCGGAGGAGATCGATGGCCATTTCTTCGGCCGCGGCGCCGAGCAGGATGCTCTGCTTACATCGCTTCGAGGCGGTGTCCTGCGATATATAGAGGGAATTCGGCGAGCTGGCAAGTCGTCACTTCTGAGAAGTATCGAACATGAGATAACTAAACGCTCACTCCCATTTATCCCGGTTTATTTCTCGGCAGGTGGTGCCAGCGGGGTCGATCACGCAGGCAAGCTGTTTTTCAATCTCGCTGCAGAGATCTGTAGCCACCCTCGTGTCAAGCCTCTCGGTATTGCGCCACCTCAGGAGCAGCGGTGCTGCGACAACCTGCCGAATACGTATGCTCAGTTCGCAAGAGAATTGGGTGAAACGCTTTCGGGTGCGAAAATCGTCGTGTTGCTCGACGATTTCAATCAATTGATTGACACCGCAGCCGAGGCAAGAGGGCACATCCCCGCGCTGCACACGAGCATCATCGGTCTTCTGAACATCATTTGGTCGCAGGCGAATCCGAGGGCGTCTTTGATGTGGCTTTTTGCTGGCCACAAGACGTTGAGGCAGTACAAGAAAGATCTGCCAGGACCTGATCTATGGGGAACGCTGAAGCCGGCGCCGATCGATTTCCTGACGGTGGATGCCGTCGGTGAGATTATTAGAACGCCACTAGGGGGCGAAGCTCTCGTTCCAGATGAGACGGTGAGTCGCGTCCACGCCCTTACTGCGGGCCATCCTGAGCTAGTGCAGAAGATTGCCGAACTGATGCTCAATCAGGCGCGCGACGAGAAGCGGTTCATTTTGGCTCCTGCTGATGCCGATGAAGCGACACGATACTTAGCCCTTTATAGCGACGATCCATTTGCTGGCGCTTGGGTTCCAGAAGCAGAGCTTCGGCGTGAACCAGAGACGCTGCGGCTGCTTGCGGAGTTTGTGAGAAAAGTGGAGGTCGGCGGGCGAAGCGATTTGCACACGGTGCTCGCACCAGGCGAAGTAACTGACAAGCACAAGGTTGCAGCCGAGGAGTTGAAGGCAAGAAAGATTCTCCACAGCTTTGACGCCGGCCTCGGCGTTCGTGCCAGAGTTCTCGATCTCTGGTTGCACCATCGCATGATCAAGGATGTTCAGTTTGAAGAGCCCGGTTCACCAGCCATCTTCGTGGATGTCGCGAACTTAACAGGTGGCCGCGGCAGCGCGACACTTACTGACCTGGACACAGCTGCTGGGGACGGTGTGGCTGGCCGATTCGGCTTGGGGACTGCTTTTGACAAGATCGAGAAGTACGTCTACGAGCTGACGAAGGTACCCATAGCGACGAAATGGGCTGTCAACTACCCGCCCAGGTGCCCAGCAGTGATGGAGTGCGTCAGCAAGGACTACAAAATCGTTCATGTCCCTGAAGATCTGTTTCGAAAAGCGCAAATTCAGAAAGGCTCTGACGACACAATCCTTCAGGAACAAATAAATGAGGTTGAGGCGCAGTATCCGAACGTGCAGCACTTTTTCATAATCACTGGTGACAAGGACTACCGCATCAAGGTGTCGAAACTGCTTGAACGAGGCAAGCATGTACATGTTGTCAGTCGAGCATCCGCTTTGGGAAATCCTGACACGAAGTACTCCTACGATACGCTCGCAAGGAAGTACCCTGAACGATTTACTGTTAAGCGGCTCGAGGAACTTCTTGAAAAGCAATCGTAGACGGCCCTGAATAGTCGCGCCGCACTGCATTCGGTCGACTCTGGCTACTCCCGCCGAACCTCCCGTGCCGGTTTGTCGTCGCGCAGCGCAATGAACTTGGTATGCCGCAGGTGATTCTCGCCCGTCCATTCCAGGAACTCGATCTGCGCGACCAGCACGGGCTTCAGCCACTGGCAGTCTTTCATCTTCGCCGCCGTCAGGCCCGCACCCCATCGGCCGCTCTTGGCTTCCGGGAGATTCACGAACGGGCAATCCTTGATTTCCAGCCCGCGGAATTTCTTGAACAGCTGCTCCCTTACGACTGGCGTGAACCCGTTTCGGGTGCGCGCAGCGTAGATCAGCCGGTCGCCTTGGTAATAACCGAAGACGAGCGCGTCGAACGTCTTCGTCCCGACTGTGTAGCCGCCAATCACGAACTCCTGCCCGCGGTTGACGCGCATCTTCTGCCAGGCACCCGATCGCGGACCTGCCTCGTACGGGCTGTCCAGCCGTTTGGCCACCAGACCTTCAAGCCCCTGCGCTTTCACCGACTCGATGAGTACTGGCAGATTCGCGTCCAGCGGAGCGGCGTATCGGACCGGTTCACGGAGCTTCGGCAGGATCCTTCTCTCCAACAGCGCCCGACGCGCCACCAGCGGCTCGCGCATCACATCACGACCTGCCAGGACCATCACATCGAACACGAAGTACAGCACCGGCGCTTTCGATGCCCCGTAGTTCTGCAAGATGTTGAATGACGGCCGCCCATCATCATCGAGCGCGATCACCTCGCCATCAATGACCGTCTCGTCCGGAAGCTTCGCCAGGCCCTTCACGACGTCCGAGTAGCGGATGCTGAAGTCGTTGTCGTTACGCGAGCGCAGATGGATCTTGCCGCCCGTCTTGAAGGCGATGGCCCTGTAGCCGTCAAATTTCAACTGGTATTCCCAGCGGCTGCTTTCATTGGGGAGGGCGTCCGTCCGCAGAAGCAGCATCGGATTGATGAAGCGGGCCTTCACTTTGACAGCCATTGGGCGAGTCTAGGATGGGTCACCTCAAGCAGCCAGAGGAGAACAAAAAGCGAATATGCTACGATTCAGCCGTGCCGCTGCGGATCTGCGCCGTCTCGTTCGCTGACGTGCGCGGCATCCGGCACACCGTAGAGGTGCAGGCCGAATCGCTCTTCGAGGCGGCAATCCTCGGTGTTCGTACGTTCAGGGGCGACCCGTGGATCGAGCATGTCGGGCCGGCCACGGTGCTCGACATCGAGGTTCGCGAACCAGCGGCGAAACACGCGATCACGATGATGCAGGTGGAGCGTTGGCTTGAGGGTGCCTCCACGAGCCCGAACGAAGGGGTCAAGAAAGCAAAGCTGAAGGACCTGCTCGTGTCGCGCTGACACTGAAGCTCTCGCTACGGCCCGATTGCCGTTCGCGGGCTGTTCGCTAAGATCGGCAGAGTAGTCGCCGCGGTGTGTCTATGCTTCTGTGGGCACTTCAACAACAGGAACACCGATCTGCTGTGCCACGGGCGTCCAAATATCTGCGCCCTCAGCGTCCGTCTCGATGCTGACTATCAGCGAATACCGCGCACCGAGTGCACTCCTATCTCGCTTGGGTTGATCCTTCCACCAGCCCGAGACCGGATAAACGCCAATCACACCGCGGGCGGCAAGATCGGCGGCTGTGCCGACCCAAACATCTGAGTGAATCGAACCTCTGTTCCGGGTCTGCTCGCCGAGGTACCACTCTGAGGAGTCGCCACCCACGGTTGGCTTCTCCTCCTCGTCTTCCAGAGCCTTTTCGTTGAGCCGCTTCCGGAAGTCCTCGACGGTCTCGGTTGGGGTCTTCACGTCGAACCGCAATCCGTGAGAGGCGTACCGATGTCGCTTTCTCCAACCCCTTCGGCCCGGATTCGGTTCAACGAAGTAGGACAGTGTGACGCGAAGTCTCACCGGTGTTGGTCCCAGTTGCTCGAGCACGTCCTTCGGCCAGGGCAACTCGTGAACGTGCATCTCGCGCATCGTTCCATTTGTAAACGGTCGGATGGTGGCCTCGGCGATGAGAGTGAGAGCGTCGTTCGCGCTCCGGAGAGCGCGAGACAAGCTCGGAACTCCAAATCCATAGCGGCGTACGAGCTTGGCGCGCCCGCGCTTCCCGCTTGCACCGCGAAGATGCGCTTCCATGGCCTTCGTCCAGCGAGCGGAGTGAACAACAAGACCGCGGACGGTCTCGGGTTGGAAGTCCGGATACTCGGCAAGAATGAGCGCCGTGATTCGCGCAACCTGTGCGGTCGCGGCGCTCGTGGCGTACGTTAGGACAAACATCCTCTGCGCCGGCTGGTAGTACGTTGACAGCAGGCATAGATCACCAACTGCATTCTCCAGTCCACCCGCGCCGTCGTGCGCGACGTTGCCGCCTTCGAAAACGACGTCCGGCTTGATCGGCCACACTTCCCGGAACGATACCGAAGTCGTGCTCCAAGGCGAGAGATCTCCGGCCGGAGCAATCGGCGACCAACCGTCCCACGTCTGGTTCAGCGTGGCTTTCTCAGTGAAGGCACCGACGGTCAGCGCGTTCCAAGCGTGGGCCGGATCGTGCACAGCCTCAACATCGCTTCGATCCAAGTGTGCGACTTCAGGACTGGTGACATTGCCGGCGCTGACGACGAAGAGGCGCCGCAGGTCCGGGGCGTCGTCAAGATACTCCAAACCATGTGTGGCAGGGTTGAATGACCGGCCAGCCGCCAACGCGTCAATCGCGGCGGACCACGAGGTCGGCTCGCCTCGATCACGTTCATCTGTCGCCGTCACTGCAAGCGAGAACGAACGCTTCCTGTCGGGTGCGTTGATTTCCGGTCTGCTAACCGCTTGCGATGTGATGGCGCCGTAGAGCTCAGGCGGATTCTCACCGACTGGCGGCAGAATCTTGACGGACTCGACACAGTGCCGAAGTTCGATCGCCCCATTTACTTGAATCGCGGTTGCAAGATCACCGTATGCGGCCAGGCCGGCCATCTCTGTGCCGTGGCCCATGTTGGAAGGGCCGCCGCCGTCATCATGAGCGCCCCAAGCCGGGTCCACCGCCATCGCGTCTGCTGGCGCGATCACATCTTCGAGGAGCGGATGACCGCGATTCACGCCGGTGTCGAGCACGCACACAGCGGGTGCGCCATCTCCACAGGGAGTCGTTCGGCCCCTGAGCTCGTCGACCCATCCAGCCTGCTCGGTCGCTGCGGCGTCGTCAAATCGGGCTGCCCCGGTCTTCGCGCGACGAAGTTCGGCCAGATCGTTGAGGACATCGACGGAGCCAGCGAGTTGGAGAGCGGTGGCCCTCGCCAAAACGACAATCCGATCGACGAACGCGAGACGCCTGGCGCCGATTTCGAAACCCGCTGCGTCAGCAAACTCGTGCAGTCGTTCGAGCTCACGTCCGTCGTGACGTCGGAGCCAGATTTCCCACCAGACGTCCTCCTGCTCGGCCGGGAAGATGTCCTCCGCATCGGTCCAAAGCGCCCTCAACGTTGCGCGGCGAAGTGCGGCAATGCGATCGATCGCCTCTTTGTGTCGTGGCTCGCCTTTCTTCGTCTGCTCCTGCGAGTACTGCTCGAACCGCGTGACGAAATGTTTTAGCTGACCGTCTGGCACGAACACGGTGGCCCGCTGAATCGCGGGTTGCTGCGGCTCAAGGCGCGTCGTTCGAACGGCGACGACTTCAATGCCCTTTCGTTTGTCCTCTAGCGACTCAATCTTTAGCTCGACACCAGGTGGACTATCGAACTGGACGTAAACGCCGGGGGTGGCGCCATGCACGATGATCGGTTGAGCCTGTCGACTGGCTCTCGATTCGCGTTCCGCGACCGTAAGCGCCGCTTGCAGGGATGCTGCATGTTGCTGACGATCGGCAGGTCGTGCAAATGTCTCTGGAGAAATCTTGCGCGCATGAGGAGTGTATGGCTCCGCCGCGGGGGGAGTCTGAACGACAAGATGGCGGCGGTTTCGTGGAGACGCCATGCGTCAGCGTAGCGCGAAGGCTTATCCTTGCGCAGTCCGTCGTTCTTGGAGCGCCGCGATCAGATCTTGAGTGCTCACGCGGCGTCGATGCGCCAGGATGGCGTCCTTGGCTGCGTGCTCGCAAGCCCTTGCCAGCTCGCCATGACTCAAACCTTGAGCCGCGGCGACGGCCTCATTCCAATCAATGTCCGACGTGTCGAGGAGGGTGAGGCGTGAGGCCATGACCTTTTGCGCGGCTTCAGCAGACGGCGCCGTGTACTCGATGACAGTGTCGAACCGCCGAAAGAGCGCTCGGTCCAATAGCCGAGGATGATTGGTGGCCGCAACGAGGATGCTTTCAGATGCATCCTGCTCGAGGAATTGCAGAAAGGAATTAAGGACACGCCGAATCTCCCCAACCTCATTCCTTGCTGTCCGCTTACCTCCGAGCGCATCGAACTCGTCGAACAAATAGACACCACGGACTTCCTGAATTGCGTCGAAGATCAATCGCAACTTGGCCGCGGTCTCCCCCAGATATTTGGTGATCAAGCCATGAAGCTGGATCGTGAACAATGGAATGGCGAGCTCACCCGCGATCGCTGCGGCGGTCATCGTCTTGCCGGTTCCTGGCGGTCCAACAAGCAACAGTTTCCGAATGGGAGTGAAACCGTGTTCGTGGATTCGGCCCCGGTGTTTCTGCTCCAACAGGATGCGTTCCAGACGCGAGTGGACGGCTTCGTCCAAAGCCATTTCGGACAGTCGCGCCTTCGGATAGGCGGCTGACAGAACTCCGGCCAGCTCGCCCCGTGGCTGGACGAGGGGAACCGGTCTCGTACGCTGGCCGCTAGGGCGATCTTTGAGGCGGCCCCGAGCCTGATCAACCAGATCGCGAAGCTCCTGGGCGAACTTCGTGTGCCCCTGCCGCGCCGCTTGAGCGGCCATCTGCATGGCAACCGCGAAGAATCGCTCTTCGTCGCCGTCCGAAAAACTTCGGACTAACGCTTTGATCTGGTCAGAAGTGGCCATTGCGCATTCCAAGACCAAGGCCCGGTCGGCAGCTGCTGTTCAGCCGTCTTGCTCCCGTGAGGCGACATGAACGCATCCGCCCTAGCTTCTACGACTTCTCGTCCGGCGACGCAGCTTGCTCCCGCAACTTTAGAATTCCGCCCTGGACGAGGCGTTCCAGCCCTTGCACGAGCAGGTACCGGGCGACCTCCGTTCGAGTCTTCCCGTACAGACCAATTCTCACAAGGTCGTCCAGGTAGGAGGCCTGCTCGGACGACGGCCTGATGTCGCAGCGAACGCCCTCGTCGCCGTTTGTGGGTCGCCCTTGACCGGCCATGTTGCGCGCCATCGTAGCACGGTTCTAGACGCTAATTAGACGCTAAATAGCGTCAGGACAGCGTCCAAAGGTTCTCGGATGATACGTTGTTCCGATGTTGTTCAGAAATATCTTGACCTTAGCGTTCAGCTGAGGCTATTGTGTTGCGGAACAACGAAGGAACAACATGACACAGCGAACATTTCGAGCGTCTCTCAGTCAGTCCCAAGGCCGGGAAGGCTGGTCAACCATCTTCCGCCACCCGCTTCGAACGGACACGGCGACCGGAAAACCCGGCCGCAGGGTCCGTAAGGGTCTCGCCACTCGGGACCAAGCCGAAGCTCAGCGGTTGGTTGAGCAGCTCAACGAAATTCTGAGTGACCAGAAGTACTGGAATCTGGCCGCTCGCGGGACCGCGGAAGAGCGGTTCGACGGGCGAGTTGTCGACATCTTTTACGAGTCGCTCGTACCGGAAACCTGGGACTTCTTCAGCACGCGTGACACCGTCATTCCGTTGCCCGACTCGGATTCCAGCGACTATCGTCGTGTCCTCTTCGTGGGCACGACCGGTAGCGGGAAGACCACGCTGGTGCGTCAGTTCTTGGGGACGGATCCGCGGACCGAGCGATTCCCTTCAACGTCCACGGCCAAGACAACAGTAGCGGATACCGAGATCGTGCTAGATGACGGTCCGTTCCGAGCTGTGGTCACCTTCATGCCTCGCGACCAGGTCCGAGACTACGTCGAAGAGTGCCTTTCGGCTGCCGTTCTGGCCGCGTACAGACGCGTATCCGATAGCGAAATCCTTCGCCGTCTCTTGAGCCATATCGACCAACGCTTCCGACTTTCTTATGTTCTAGGTTCCGGGACGAGCGAGGAAGAGGACATTGACGACATCGACGGCGATGAACTCGACTTCGACGCCGATGACGATGTCGCCGAGATCGAAGAGTCCGTTCGGTTCGACCTTTCCCAGACTCAGGAAGTGCTGCGCCAGGCGGTTCAGGCTGCGAAGGACTTGGCTACTCGCCACGCGGTGAAACTGCGAGAGCATTTCAATGCCACGGCTGAAGACGAGAGAGTTCTCGAAGAGATCTTCGAGGACAACCTCGAACATCTTCTCAGGGAAGACGACGACTATTTTGCTATTGCAGACACACTCATGGAGGAACTTGAACGCCGGTTCGAGCTCCTGACTCACGGCGAACTCGTTCGGAATGCACAGGGATGGCCACGACTTTGGCAGTGGACGAGCGAAAGCCGTCAAGATTTCTTGCGCACAGTAAGCCGGTTCTCGAGCAATTACGCTCCCAGGTTCGGGACGTTGCTGACTCCAATCGTCAACGGAATTCGCGTTGCGGGAGCGTTCGATCCCGCCTGGCTCGATTCGCGCCCGAAACTGGTTCTGCTCGATGGCGAGGGGCTCGGCCACACGCCCGACTCTGCGTCGAGCCTACCAACTGGCGTCACAAATCGATTCAGTTCGGTGGACGCGATCCTTCTCGTGGATAACGGCGCGCAGCCAATGCAGGCGGCGCCCAGTGCCGTCATGCGGAGCCTGGTTGCGGTCGGCCAGGCTTCAAAGCTGGTTCTCTGCTTCACTCATTTCGATCAAGTAATTGGAGACAATCTCCCGACGTTCACAGCCAAAGAGCAACATATCCTGGCGTCGGCCGAGAACACTCTCCGCACAATTGGCGAACAGCTCGGTCCCTGGGCGGAACGGGCGCTACGGCAGCGGATCGAGCACGCCTCCTTCTTTGTAGGCGCCATCCAAGAACCGCTGCAAGAAACGTCCAAGCGTGGCGGCCGATCGATTCAACAGCTTCAACGAATGCTCGAAGCTGTCGACAGCGTGGTTGATCGTCCCGTTGGAGTGTCGTCCATCGCTGTCTACGACAAGACCGATCTTGTGCTTGCGATTCAGAGCGCGGCTGAGAATTTCCATGATGGCTGGCGGGCGCGACTAGGGAAGGCAGTGAAGCAGGCGGTCTCGAAGGAACACTGGACTCGTGTGAAGGCGTTGAGCAGGCGTCTCGCAGAGGGCTGGTCGGACGAATACGACACGTTGAAGCCCGTCGCCGATTTGCATCTGCTTCTCCAACAGGAGATCTACAAGGCGATCCAGTCGCCGCGTCGTTGGGACGGCCGGCCTCCGACGGATGACGAGAAGCAGTCACTCTTCGACCATTTCGTGAATCGTGTGAGCGGCGAGGTGATGCGCATCGCCACGAACCGGCTGCGACTCGAGCCGATCGCAATCTGGCAAGAGGCGTACAACCAAAGCGGACCCGGCTCGAGTTTTGTACGAGCCGCGATCATCGCTGATCGCATTTATGGCCCCGCTGCGCCGGTGCCACAACTGGCCCCTGTGCCCGACCGCAATGTGTTTCTGAGAGAAATCCTTGAAGCGGTTGAGGCGGCGGCCCCCGAGTGTTCGGCTGAACTCCGGTAGCGAGTCAATGACCAGACGGGCACTCACTTCAGTGAAGGACTGACTACTTTATGCAGCATCTGAACGTTCGGGTGGCATGGCACGACAATAAATGGGACGGCACAGTCTGTCGCAATCCGTCAGCGAACAGCTTCTGCGTCGATCTGGATCGAATTCGAGCGGACCGCAACGACGCGGTGGAGGACGGGGTCGCTGGCAAGTGGTTCGCCGAGTTGAAGCAGGAGCAGTTGCCGCCGTGCAAAGCCGAAGCCGGCGCGTTCATGAACTCGCGGGAATGGCTGCGGGAGTTCGTCCACCCATACCAAGACATTCCAAAGGCAAAGGCCACACACGGGAATCTGAAACCGACGCTCATCAAAGTGCCGCCGTACTCAACGTTCGCGGTTCCCTTCAATTGGATGCTTCGAAGCAGCCAGGAACGATTGGACGAATCGCTCGCGGAGCAGCTTCCGGCAGATGAAGACTCGCCGTTCGACTCCGCCTGGGTCTTTTCACGACACCGGCAGGAGGCGCTCTGCGACACGTTTTTCAGTCGTCTCACGCCGGGACAGTCCCTCGTCTTCTTCTACACGAAGAGCGGCCATCCGCTCGACGAAACCATTTCCCGTTTGATCGTGGGAGTGGGATGCTTGCAATCGGTTTCAGGGCTTCTGCGGTACGACTCGTCGGCGGGGCCGACGTATCCGATGTGGGATCGCCTGTTCAGCCACTCGATTCGCCCAGACGGCGACGAGGGCTTCCTCGTTCCATACCACGACTATCTGCAAGCAACGGGTGACACCAACGAGGACGAGAGACGGCGGCGGCTCGTCCGCGAGATAGCGGCGGTCCCGGAGCCGAGTCACGTAATGTCGTTCTCCTACGCTGGCGAACTCGGTACACCAGACGTCGCGCTTTCGGCACTCGTGCGATGCCTCGAGACCGTCAGAAGAGTCCGTGAGCACGGGATCGCGAGGGGGCCGTGGGAGCGGCGTGAGGAGTGGATCAACGGCAGGATAGCGCAGGCCTGGAATGACCGGGGGGCCTTTCCTGGAACAGGTGCTGCGCTCGAAGCGTTGGGTATGCGGCTCGGCACAGCTCTCGCCCTCGAATTGTCGGCCACAGGACGCGTGAGTGCGTTGGATGATCCGTGGCCAGTGGTGGACGCCATCTTCCGTGGAAGCGAGAAAGCACCGCAGTCGGTATACGCAGCTGACATCAAAGAAGCTGCGAGAGTGTGGGCAAAGTTGCCTGAGGAACGACGCGCGTTGCTGAAGCTACTCTCGCGATTCAGCCTCAGCCCCGTGCAAACGGCGCGGTGGTTTGACGTCGAGGAACGGAAGAAGGCGACTCGAAGCCCGGTAGATGACCGCACGCTGCTCGAAAACCCGTATCGCATCGTCGAGACCGACCTGGGCGACGGTGACGATTACCCGGTTTCAATCGGCGTCATAGATCGAGGCTTGTTGCCTGAATCGACAGTTGCAGCCGCACAGCCCGTCCCCGAGCCATCGAGTGTGAAATCGCAGCTTGACCCGCGGCGAGTCCGCGCGGCATTCGTGAGCGTGCTCCGGCGAGCCGCCGAAAACGGCGACGCACTACTGACAGAACCCGATGCGGCTGTCGCTCTCTCAAAACTAGATCTCCCACACCCGTGCGTCGTGCCGGGGGATTGGTTGGCTGCGTCAGAATCGCTTCTTCAACCAGAGATAACGCGCGTTCAAGTTGTCACCGATGCCGATCATAGTCGCTCGGTGCCTTGCCTCCAGCTCTCCGATCTACACGAGAGAGAAGCAAGGCTCGCCAGCATTCTTGGAAAGCGAGCATCAGCGGCGCTGCCATCGCTGGGCGAGGCTTGGCGGGACCTCCTGCTTGTCGCCGTTACCGAAGGCGGCGGCAAAGTCAATGAGCACAACGCCAGACATGAAGCTGCGCTGTCGGAGCAGGCAGGCGCGCTGGAGGCCATTACGACGCGGAAGTTGAGCGGCCTGGTCGGACGGGCGGGGACCGGAAAGACGACGGTTCTTGGCGCACTCCTCAAATCGGACCGCCTCCAGAAGGACGGCATTCTGTTTCTCGCTCCAACCGGAAAGGCGCGCGTTCGGCTTTCGCAGAAGGCGAATGCCAGCGCGATGACGGTCGCCCAGTTTCTCTACGGGCTGGGACGCTACGATGGTCGACGGCAGCGGCCCCTCTTTGACGGGAAAGAACGGTACCGAAAAGAGAAGACGGTCGTCATAGATGAATGCTCGATGTTGACGATCGATGACCTGTTCGCTGTGCTCATGGCCCTCGACCTTGCGCATGTCCAGCGATTGATTCTCGTTGGCGATCCCAATCAGCTTCCGCCAATCGGAGTCGGTCGGCCCTTCGCTGATCTGGTCGCTCACCTAGAAAGCGGAAACGAGGCCGTGGCGCCTGCCCTCGCCCGGCTCACTGTGGAATTGCGAACCGCCGCCGGTGCTCCATCCGACAGTCTGAAGCTGGCATCGTGGTACACACGGGAGCCTCAGCCTGTGGATGCCGACCGTGTTCTTAGTGATCTCGAGCTCAATCATCCGTTCAACGATCTGACCATCCGATTCTGGGAAACCGCCGACGATCTGCGCGCAGCGCTCGAAGGTGAGTTTGTAAACAGACTGGGGCTCAAGAACCCATCGGACGTTGCCGGCTTCAACGAAGCACTCGGCTTGACCAACGAGGGTTGGGTTCCGTTCGAGAACCATGACGGTGCGGAGAAATTCCAGATTCTTTCGCCAGTCCGGTTGCATCCGCACGGTGTGCACGACCTGAATCGTTGGGTTCAGCGGAAGTATCGCGCCCAGCAGCTTCAATCGGCGAAGCAGCCCTGGGTAGTGAGTCTCGGCGACGAAGAGATTGTCTGGGGCGACAAGGTGATTTTGGTTCGAAACGGAAAGCGAGATGGTTGGAATGGCAAACAGCGGCAGAAGGCGGAGGAGTATCTCGCGAACGGTGAAATTGGCGTCGCGGCGCTTCCGCCAGCAGCGATGAAGGGGAAGTTTCTGAACGTCGCGTTCACGCAACGTCCAGACGTTCGGTTTGCCTTCCGCCGCGGACAGTTCGGCGGCGATGGCGGCCCGTTGGAACTCGCGTACGCCCTAACCGTCCACAAGGCCCAGGGCAGCGAATTCGGCGTCGTGTTTCTCGTGTTACCGAAGCGAACACGCCTTTTGACCCGCGAATTGCTGTACACCGCGCTGACCAGGTCTCGCCAGCACCTTGTGCTTCTTGTCGAAGGTCGAGACGCGAGTTTTCTATACGACCTGACGCGCCCTGAGCGGTCCGAGACCGCGCGTCGGAACACCAACATGTTTGTCGGTGGTGTACGGACTGACGGCGAGGACGCGCCATATGCCGAACACTTAGTTCACCGCACTCGGCGCGGCGAAATGGTCCGCAGCAAGTCCGAGCTGGTAATAGCGAACCATCTGTTCAGTGTTGGGCTGAAATACGAATACGAACGGCCACTCGATGGCACTGCAGCCGCGGGTCGCCTTCGGCCGGATTTCTCATTTATCACGGATGCCGGCGATTTGATCATCTGGGAGCACCTCGGAATGATGAATCGCGACGACTACCGCCGAGGGTGGGAATGGAAGACCGCGTGGTACGAGCGGAACGGATATGTCGCGGGAAAGAACCTCTTCACCACCTCTGATGATGAGCGTGGGGGCCTCGACTCCAAGCCGATCGAAGAAGCGGCGCGGCAGGTCGCAGCGCTGCTGTGAAAGGTCGTGGATACCTCACACGGGAGAAACTCGGAGCCGCTATAAGGTTAAGGGAATTCGAATGGCTGGAGATGAAGTGGCGGCACTCACGATGAAATACGACGATCTGCGAAAGGCGGTCGAGTTCGTCCTGAGGTCGTCCCGCACTAGCCGAGCTCGAGTCACCATCGGCTATGACGGCCAGGAGCTGATTCTCTTGAGGACAGGCTCGTCGGCCAGGGTCCTCGCCGTAGGATGCTGGCCAGGGACCGCGACAATTTACGGACGCGGCGTTCTTGAAAAGCTCGATCAACTAAGACCAGACGCAGGTCAAGTAACGCTTCGCGTGGTTGGGCCGCGACTCTCGTTCGGCGAGTTCGTCGTCGATTGCGATTGGAATCGTCAGACACCACGCTGATCGATTTCCTGAATCAAGTTGGCGACAGAGCCGCGCCGCGCTCGGCGACTCCATTTGGTGGTCGCCCCGCAACGGCGCCTCGATGGTCGCGTCAGTCGATCGCTCGATTAAGAAACTGCTGAGGCAGTCCGATGCTGCTGTAGACTGCTGACGCGGCAGCGACGGTTCAGATGTGTCGGCTACAAACGATGGCAAACGAAGGACATCCTGGCCTCGCCGCGCTCAAAGAGGTCGTTCAAGCCGCATCCGGGTGGTACCACCGTCTGGTGCTGGTGGTCGGCCCCGCAGGGCCGGAGAAGAGTGGTCTGCTCAAGGCCTTGGCAGCCAATGAGTCGGCACCTTACCTCAACATCTCGCTTGCCTTGGCCGAGACACTCTTGCCCCTTCCGCGGACCGAGCGCGTCGGCGAGGTTGGTCGACAGCTCGAAACGCTTGTGGCAGTCAAGGAAGCCGACGTTGTCGTTCTCGACACCATCGAAGTCCTATTCCTGCCTGAGCTGCGAGTCGACGTGCTCGCCCGCTTTCGACAGCTCGCTCGGAATCGAACTTTAGTCGTGGCATGGCCTGGCAGGTGGTCCGCCGGAACGTTGAGCTACGCAGAGCCCGAACATCCCGAGCACTTCGAAGATCGAAACGTCGAGCCCGTGTCCGTGTTCACTTTGTAGTGCGAGGGATATCACCGATATGAGCGCCACAACCTACCGTGATCTGATCTCCTTCGACCCGATCGAGTCCGTCGTCCAGTTGCGCGAGGCCAACGCCCGAGACAAGGCCGAGAGCCTGGTCAAGTCTTTCGCCGTGTCGGACCGGATGGCCGATCAGTTCGCGAACATCGTGGTGCCGCAGCTTCAGTTCGACAAGCCCGCGGACAACAAAGGCTTGCTCATCGTCGGCAATTACGGCACCGGCAAATCTCATCTGATGGCTCTCCTGTCTTCGGTCGCCGAGCACGAAGGCCTCGCCGCGGCTCTCACTCATGCAGGCGCCAAGAAGGCTGCACAGCCGATCGCCGGTCGATTCAAAGTGCTGCGTGCGGAGATCGGCGGCGTCAAGATGTCGCTGCGGGACATCATTTGCAGTGAACTCGAAAGAGGGCTCGCCGCCTTTGGCGTTGAGTATCGCTTCAAAAGCGTCACCGAGATTGCGAACCACAAGGACGCATTCCACGAACTGATGGGGCTGTTCGGGCAGAAGTTTCCGTCGCAGGGACTCTTGCTCGTCGTGGACGAACTGCTCGACTACCTTCGTTCCAGACACGACCAGGAGCTCATTCTCGACCTCAACTTCCTCCGGGAGGTCGGCGAGGTGTGCCGGACGACCCGGTTTCGTTTCATCGCTGGTCTGCAGGAAAGCCTTTTCGACAATCCGCGTTTTTCATTTGTCGGCGACAGCATCAGGCGGGTCAAGGACCGGTTCGAGCAAGTGCGGATCGCTCGCGAGGACGTGGCTTTCGTAGTAGCCGAGCGCCTTCTGAAGAAGTCTGCCAAGCAGAAGGGCGTCATCCGAGAACACCTCCTCCGCTTCGCGCCGCTCTACGGATCGCTGAACGAGCGCATCGACGAGTTTGTGCAGCTTTTTCCTGTTCACCCTGCGTATCTGGACACATTCGAGCGGGTCTACGTGGCCGAGAAGCGCGAGGTGCTGAAGACGATCTCTGCGGCGATGACCAAGATGCTGGATCAAGTGGTGCCGGAGAACGAGCCAGGCCTCCTGGCGTACGACTCGTACTGGGCCGTCCTTCGAGACAACGCGGCCATGCGCGCCATTCCGGAGATCAAGGAGGTACTCGACCGGAGCTCTGTGCTCGAGGATCGGATCAAGCAGACGTTCTCGAAGCCAGCGTACAAGCCTGCAGCCCTGAGAATCATTCATGCGCTGTCAGTGCATCGCCTGACGACTGCCGATATCTATGCGCCTATTGGTCCGACCGCCGAGGAGCTCCGCGACTCGCTTTGCTTGACCATTCCGAACCTGCCGGAGCCAGACGCCGAGTTTCTTCGGACGATGGTCGAAACCGTGCTTGCCGAGATCGTGAGGACGGTTAGCGGGCAGTTCATCGGGCACAGCAAGGAAAACGGCCAGTACTACCTTGATCTAAAGAAGGACGTGGATTTCGAGGCGCAAATTGCAAAACGGGCCGAGGGCCTGGATAAATCGACCCTCGACCGGTACTACTACGACGCGCTCGCGCGCTTGATGGAATGCACAGACGAGACGCACAAGAGCGGTTTCAAGATCTGGGAGCACGAGATTGAATGGCGCGAGCGGATGGCGGGCCGCCTTGGGTACTTGTTCTTCGGTGCTCCGAATGAGCGCAGCACCGCGCAACCGCCGCGCGATTTCTACCTCTATTTTCTACAGCCGTTCGAGCCGCCGAAGTTCACGGACGAGAAACGACCAGACGAAGTCTTCCTAAAACTCGCGCGACGCTCCGATGAGTTCGACAGGGAGCTGAGCTTGTACGCAGGAGCACGCGAGCAGGCCGCCACGGCAGCCGGCTCGAACAAGAAGATCTATGAAGACAAGGCCTCTGGTCACTTGCGTGAGCTGACAACCTGGCTTCGCACGAAGATGGAGGACGCCTTCGATGTGGTTTACGAAGGGCGATCGAGAAAACTGTCGGAAGTAGTGCGCGGTCGCATCCCGGGAGGTGAGCGTCCCTCGATCCCGGACATCATCAACACCGCTGGCGGATCCTGTCTCAGTCCGCACTTTCAGAACCTGAGCCCCGACTATCCGCCATTCACTACTCGCATCACCCGCGAAAATCGAGGGCGCGCCGCGGAAGACGCACTTCGGTGGGTTGGGGGCGGCGTGAAGAGCAAGCAGGGGATAGCCGTTCTAGATGCTCTGCAGCTTCTCGACGGCGACCAGTTGCGCCCGCACGGTTCAAAGTACGCCTCGGCGGTTGTCGATCAACTCGCGACCCGTGGCCCAAATCAGGTCGTGAACCACGGCGAGCTGGTGGGCGACGAGCAGGGCGTGCCGTATTGGAAGCCGTTCCGTATTGAGCCGGAGTTCCTCGTAGTGGTCCTCGCCGCCCTCGTTCATAGCGGCGATCTCGTCCTGGCGATTCCAGGCGACAAGATTGATGCGGCTGGCATTGAACGGTTCAAGAGTCTGGGCATTGCTGACTTGCTCAACTTCAAGCACGTTGAGCGGCCTCGCGACTTGCCGCTCGCCGCTCTGCAGGAGCTATTTGACCTGCTCGGTCTGCAGCGAGGGCTGATTGTCAACCAGGCCACGCGCGAGGAGGCTGTCGTTCGCCTGCAAACGCAGGTGAGCGCCACAAACAGCCGCGTCGCATTGGCCATCGGCCAGCTCCAGACTGGCCTTGCGTTCTGTGGGAAGCCGGTACTGTCGTCCCAGGACGATGAAGCCGTGCACGGGCAGCTCGGGAAGTTGAAGACATTCCTCGAATCACTGCAGCCGTTCAACAGCGTCGGGAGACTAAAGAATTTCCCTCACGACGCAGCGACGATTCAGAGACAGCGTGCCGGCCTCGATGCGCTGGCCGCCATCGAGCAGCTCTCGGATTTGGTGCACCGGACCGCCCAGCCTGCGGCGTACTTGCTTTCTGCTGAGACGATGTTGCCGCTGGAGCATGCCGACCGCGTGAAGATTCGGGAACTGCGTACTGACTGGCAGGCTAGGATGGCTGATCCCGCCCAACGACAGTCACCTGGATTTGGCACGCAACTCGAGCAAGCACTCGAGTCGGGCCGGCAACTGTACAAGGACGCGTATGTTGCACTCCACCAGAAGGCGCGGCTCGGACCGAACGACGACAAGAAGAAGGGCAAGCTCGCTAAAGACTCGCGGCTGAAGGTACTACGCGACCTGGCAAGCATCGACCTCATGCCAACCCAGCAGTTCCGGCTGCTCGAGAACGACCTGCTGAGCATGAAGACGTGCTACCAACTAGCGGCGAACGAGCTCGACTCGATCCCGAACTGCCCGCACTGCGAGTACCGGCCGTCAGATGAGTCGCTGCCGGCCGCTTCTCCGGCGAAGCGCTTGGAGCAGATCGATGACCGGCTCGATCGACTGGTTGAGGAGTGGACAAAGACGCTGCTCGATAACCTTGAAGACCCGACCATCAAAGGCAATGTCGCGCTAATTGCGTCTGCTGATGGCAAGAAGGCAGTCGAGCAGTTTAGAAAAGCACGGAAGCTTCCCGAATCGGTCGACCCGGCGTTCGTCAAGGCACTTCAGGAAGTGTTTTCCGGTCTCGAGAAAGTGATGCTGACCGACGCCGCGCTGCGTGCGGCGCTGTCAAAGGGTGGTCTCCCTTGCACCTTAAACGAGGCCCGCGACCGGATCGAGCAGTACTTGAAAGACGCCACGACCGGAAAGGACCCGTCACGTGTGCGCATCGTTCTGGAGGAGGCGTGACATCGCCCTTGTGCTTACCCGTAACGTTTAACGGCGCGATCACGACCGCTCGATCACCTCGATTCAGCCACAGTCCCCATCATGGCTAAGCGAAAACCGCAGCCGGGTCTTGAACTATCGGACCCAAGTCCTGCGTCCACCGGCCAAGTCGAGTGCCTGGGCCTGACGTTCGATAGTGAGGAGGCACGCCGGCAGCACTTTACCGAGCGGCTTCGGGAGATGCTCAAGGAGCCCAAATTCCGAGGACAGGAAGGGTTTCCGCAAGGGACGGATGAAGACATCCTGCGGATGTCCGACCCGCCGTACTACACAGCTTGTCCGAATCCGTTTCTTGACGCCTTCGTGCGCTGCTATGCACGTCAGTATGAGCCATCAGAGCCCTACCAGAGAGAACCGTTCGCGGTAGATACGAGCGTCGGCAAGACCGATGCGCTGTACAAAGCGCACGGCTACCACACGAAAGTGCCGCACCTCGCCATCGTGCCGTCCATCCTGCACTACACGAAGCCAGGCGACATTGTTCTCGACGGATTCGCCGGCTCCGGAATGACCGGCGTCGCGGCGCAATGGTGTCGTGTCGCAACCCATGAGTACCGGAGTCAACTGGAGCTCGAATGGAAAAGAGACGGACGCCAAAAGCCCGAATGGGGCGCTCGGCGCGCAGTCCTGAACGATCTTGGCCCAGCGGCCACATTCATTGCTGCCGGATATAACCTGCCGTTCGCTGTAAGAACGTTTGCTCACGAAGCCAAGAGAGTCTTAGACGAGGTCGATCGAGAACTCGGGTGGATGTACGAGACTCGTCACAAGGATGGCCGCGTCGGTCGAATCAACTGCACAGTCTGGAGCGAAGTCTTCAGTTGTCCGGAGTGCAGCGGTCAGGTCGTGTTTCTCGAACAAGCGCTGGATCGAAAAACAAAACGAGTGAGAGACGAGTTTCCGTGTCCAAAGTGCAGAGCGAGACTGACTAAGGACACCGTCGAACGCTTGTTCGAGACACGGATTGACCCGGGCACCAAGGAACCCTGGCGCCGCATCAAACTGGAGGCGGTGATCATCAATTACGCGATCGACGAAAAGGATTACGAGAAGCAGCCAGACGACCAAGACCGCGCAAGGCTTGAGAAAATCGCCAAGCTGCCATTGCCATCCGAAGTACCCACGCTTGCCCTCCCTATCGACCAGATGTACCACGGTTCCCGGCTTGCCCCGAAGGGCTTCACTCACGTACACCACCTGTTCCTACCGCGTGCTGCACAGACCCTCGCAGCACTGTGGCGAAAGGCGGCCGGTCACCCGGATGCCGCGGTCAGCCGCTCGCTGAAGTTCTTCGTGGAGCAGAGTGTCTGGACATTGTCGGTCCTGAACCGCTATCGCCCAACGGGATTCTCGCAAGTCGCCCAATACCTCACAGGTGTCTATTACGTGCCGTCGCAGCACGCGGAAGTTGCTCCCAGATACGTTCTGGGAGGCAAGCTCTCTAAACTCAGTTCGGTCTTCGGTTCCTATCAGGTCGCCTCTGGAAACGGGATAGTGGGTACCGGGGACTGTGCAACTCTGTCGCTGCCACAGTGCAGCGTTGACTACGTGTTCACCGATCCACCTTTTGGCGGGAATATTCCGTACGCGGATCTGAACATAGTTGTCGAGGCGTGGCATCGAGTTCTCACGAGTCCTACAACCGAAGCAATTTTCGATGAACCAAAACAGAAGGGGCTGAACGAGTACCAGAATCTGATGCGGCGCTGTTTCGAGGAGTACTTCCGCGTATTGAAGCCAGGACGGTGGATGACGGTGGTCTTCAGCAATTCCAGCAACGCAGTGTGGCGCGCGATTCAGGAGGCCATGGGAATTGCTGGTTTCGTCGTCGCTGATGTGCGAACGCTCGACAAACAACTCGGCTCCTACCGCCAGGTGACAAGTTCGGCCGTTAAGCAAGACCTGGTCATTTCCGCCTACAGGCCAACGCAGGCGCTCGCGGCTAAGTTCAGCCTCGGTGAGGCAACAGAGGAAGGCGCGTGGGCGTTCGTCAGTGAACACCTGAAGAACGTTCCTGTCTTCGTCCCGAATGCCGACAGGGGCGAAGTCGTGGCAGAGCGCACCCTGCAGATGCTGCACGATCGAACGATTGCCTTCCATGTACAACGAGGGCTAGCCGTGCCGGTCAGCGGGCCAGAGTTCGAGGTTGGCCTACGGCAGCGATTTGTGGAACGTGAGGGGATGTTCTTTTTATCTCATCAAGTCGCTGAGTACGATCGTAGGCGGACGACTGTTTCGGAACTTAAGCAGCTCGAGCTGTTCGTCACCGACGAGTCGTCGGCAATTCGGTGGCTTCGGCAGCAGCTTGAGGCTAAGCCTCGGAGCTTACAGGATCTGACACCGGACTTCACGAAACAGCTCCAAGCGTGGGAGCGGCACGAGGTCACCGTCGAACTGCGTGATCTCCTGAGCCAGAACTTCGTATGGTACGAGGGCGAAGGGCCCGTTCCGTCCCAAATCCACAAATATCTGAGCACGAACTACAAGGATCTGCGAAGCCTGTCGAAGACAGACCCGGTTCTCGTGCGTCGAGCGAAGGGCCGCTGGTACGTCCCAGACCCGGCGAAGGCAGTGGACCTCGAGAAGCTGCGGCACGCAGCCTTGCTCAAGGAGTTCAACGAGTACGTCGAAGACTCCGCGCGGCGCTTGAAGGTGTTTCGGACCGAAGCCGTTCGGGCTGGATTCAAGGCTGCATACGACGCGCGTGACTACGATCTGATCGTTCGAGTCGCCGCCAAGCTGCCAGAAGCCGTACTGCAGGAAGACGAGCAGCTACTGATGTATTACGACGTCGCTTCCACGCGCCTTGGACGGTAGGACGACAACTGTGCTTGCTGCCGGAGCCTGGCTTTGGAGTCTCGACCACGACCAGCCTGCGAGGGTCGTGGACGAGGACTCCCTGTGGGGCGAACGACTCGTCCGCGCATGGTTGCCACGCCGCAACGTCGTCGTCAGAATTTCGGCAGAGCGCCTCGTACCAATCGATGGGACACGAGCCCCAAGCGCGGAGGATCTGGTCTGGCAGGCGGCTGCCGCGCGAGTGCTCGATGCGTTAGGTCGTGACACGCTCATGGCACCGCTCGAGGCCGGTGTTATTCCGCTGCCTCATCAACTTCAGGCGCTTTCTCGTGCCGTGTCCGGCGACCGAATTCGGTACCTGCTCGCGGACGAAGTTGGTCTTGGTAAGACCATCGAGGCCGGACTAATTGTGCGGGAACTGAAGATTCGAGGCCTCGTGCGTCGGACGCTCGTCGTCGCGCCGGCGGGCATTGTGTCTCAGTGGGTAGACGAATTCCGACTCCACTTTAACGAAAAGTTCCGGATGATCCTGCCAGCCTGGTTCTCGACGCTCCGCGACGCCGGCGGATTGGATGAGGATGCGAACCTGTGGCGCCTTCACGACCAGGTGGTCTGCTCAATCGATTCCGTGAAGCCGCTAGAAGCGCGCCGTGGCTGGTCGAGTCACGAGCTGAGTCGCTACAACCGCCAGCGCTTTGAGGATCTCGTGTCGGCAGGATGGGACTTGATCATCGTTGACGAGGCTCATCGGCTGGGGGCGAGTAGCGAGCAAGTAGCGCGCTACAAACTTGGGGAGGCTCTCGCGCAGGCCGCACCCTACGTGCTGCTGCTCACCGCGACTCCGCACCAGGGCAAGACTGACGGTTTCCGCCGCTTGCTCGGGTTTCTCGATGAAGGCGCCTTCCGTAACGACGCGCCGCTTAGCCGAGACGCGGTGGCTCCGTATGTAATCCGGACGGAAAAGCGGCAGGCGATCGACGCACACGGACAACCGCTCTTCAAGCCCCGGCGGACTGTGCTGCATCCGGTGGTCTGGGACGAGGGAGGAGATCAGCGCGCGCTGTACGAGGTGGTGTCCGAGTACGTGCGTCTCGGCTACAACCAAGCACGGGCGGAGAAGCGCAACGCCGTAGGCTTCCTAATGTTGCTGATGCAACGCCTCGTGACCTCAAGTACGTGTGCGATTCGAGCGGCCCTCGAACGGCGGCTCGACGTGCTGCAGCTTCCAGACGGTCAGCTATCGCTGTTCGGCGAGGACATCAGTGAAGACTGGAACGCCCTCGACGGGCAGGAACAGATGGAAGCGGTGCTCAAGGCCAGACTCAAGGCTACCCGGAACGAGCGAGATGAGGTGGAGCTGCTGTTGTCAGCGGCCAGGCGGTGCGAGGCGCGGGGGCCTGACGTCAAGGCTATCGCACTGCTCGATTGGATCACTCGTATCGAGCGCGAGGAGCAGGAACCTAATTTAAAGGTGCTCATCTTCACCGAATTCGTACCGACTCAGGAGATGCTGCGAGAGTTCTTGGAGGCCCGAGGTTACTCCGTAGCATGCCTCAATGGGTCCTTGGGTTTCGAGGAGCGTCGCGAAGTGCAGCGCACGTTCGCGCATTCCGCCAGAGTCCTTGTGTCGACCGATGCGGGGGGAGAAGGGCTCAACCTGCAGTTCTGCCACGTCGTGTTCAACTACGACTTGCCTTGGAACCCGATGAAGATCGAGCAGCGGATCGGCCGCGTTGACCGCATCGGCCAAACCCGGCCCGTGCTCGCGGTCAACATGGCGCTTGACGGCAGCGTCGAGCTCCGCGTGCGTGCCGTCCTCGAAGAAAAGTTGGCTCGGATTCTCGAAGAGTTTGGCTCGGACAAGGTGAGCGACGTGCTCGACAGCGAAATGGCGGACGTCGACTTCGAGGAGACCTATGCGCGGGCACTTCTGGCGCCCGATGCCCTTGACGCGCTCGTCGACGACCTCACATCTAAGATTCGTCAGCAATTTGCCGACGCTCGAACGGCCACTGGTCTCTTCACAGAAACCGCGGTTGATCGAGGCCTCGCCGAGAAAGTGGCCACGAGCCAATTGCCGAAGTGGGTCGAGCGCATGACGGCGGCGTTCCTGGAGTCTCAGCAGCATCGGGGTGGTCAGGCGCGCGAAGTTGATGATGGATGGCATCTGCGGTGGCCGGACGGATCGCGGAATGACGCGGTCGTCTTCAGGGGATCGGTTCGCGGCGATGCCGTTGAGACCATCACGCTCGAAGACCCGCGGGTGCGTGGGATTCTCGCCGAGCTTGGGCCGTGGGCAGAGGCTCGGCCGGCGAAGGCGATTCTCATCCCTGGCACGTCCGACAAAGTCGGGGGCGTGTGGTCTCTCTGGCGAGTAACACTGCAGCACGGCGAGGGTTTCGACCAGCAATTCGTGCCTGTCTTCCTTGACGAGGATGGTCGCGCACTTCAGCCAACAGCTCGACTCGTCTGGGACAGGCTGATCGAACGAGGATTCACGTTCGGCGTCGGGAAGGCGGTGTCATTTGGAGAAGACCTGCTCACCGCAAGTCGAGTAGTGGCGAAGGAACGTGGAGCCGATGTGATCGCCGGCATGGTTGACGCACACCGGGCGAAGGTCGCTCGTGATCGACGGGCGGGCGAACGCGCCTTCGCCGCTCGGAGGCGCGCGATTGAGCGGCTCGGACTGCCGCAGGTTCGTCAGAAACGTTTGACCGATCTGGCGGTAGAACTGGAGCGTTGGGGCACCCGTCTGCGAGAGGAGGAGCGGACGGTGGCTAGTCTTGATCTCATCCTAATGGTTGGCGTCCTCAGAGATGGTGCAGAGGATGACGGCCGTGCAGTCTGATCACGGCGGCTGGCGAGAGCAGATCCTTCGACACTTCACGCGCGAGCTGTCGCATCTGTGTCCGGTTACCGTCGTCCAAGATCCCGACGGCCTCTTTGGTGAATCTGGAATCGTCGAGGCCCTGAAGGCGGCAGGGTTCACGGTGTGGACGTTCGATGACCCACTTGCGCTCCGGCTTGTATATGAGCAGAGCTTCCGTGCTACGCGGTCAGAGCAGGAGCCGCAGGCCTTCGTGATCGCCGTGCCCAGCGACGCGGCCGTTGTACCATTTGACTTACTCCAGGCTGCGCGTGAGTCTGGACGCGTGATTGACTGCGGAATCTCACAGGTCTTTCCAACGCTGTCGCCTCGCATCGTCCGGGAGATTGACCGATCACAATATAGCGCCCTGTCCAACGCGCAACGGACATTTCAGCCAGGAGTACTCGGAGAGAACGCGACGACGGAATTCGCACTCCGTCATCTCTTCCGGATCGCCCCGGAACTGATTACGTCTGACGTCGACTTGCTCAAGGCACTTCTGTCCCTCCACTTCAATGCGCACGATCTGCCGCGGGTGATGGCAGATCGTCTGGTGGCCCTTCTGGAGCCTCGGTTCAATCAGTGGCCCCTGGGCATCCTTATTCGATCGGCGCCGACATTTTGGCGATTTCTGGACGAGAGATGGCCGGTCTTCGTCAAGCGTTCAGTCGGCGAACGCGCTCGGTGTGGGGATTTGACCACTGCCGTTGCGGGTCCCGTCGACCTCCCTTTTGATCATCCTGATGTTCGCGCGTACCTCGACAACCTCTTTCTTGACGGACGTTTGACTCGAAGGTGTGTCGTTTCCCGCGAGGATTTGCCTCAGGTCTGGATGGCTGTCGGTCTTCAAGCGGATGAACCTGAGATCGATGCTGAAATTCGGATCGCTGAGCTAACGCAATCAGTTCGCGGCAGGCTTCCGTCCGTCGGTGACTTTTACCAACATTGGCTGTCATTCGCCCGGCTCTGGGCTGAGTGGCTCGTCGCACGGCACCAACTCACCCCAACACAACTTGCCGAAATGGGCGTGGACGTCGACGTGCTGCACGACCAAGTTGAGCAGCACTTCGGCGAGTGGCTGATCGCACACTACGCGGCTCTGCCCAACGTCTCGCATTGGCCTCGGCCGATCATGGTGCATCACATCGGTCGCTACTTGGCCCACCATGCCGAACAGCTGCTACCAGAGCGGCGGCGGATCGCTCTTGTGGTGGTGGATGGACTGGCGCTTGATCAGTGGCTCCTCGTCCGAGACCAGATTCTCGCCGACGTGGGCACTACATGCGAAACTGAAGAGAGCGCGGCATTCGCCTGGATACCGACGCTGACCAGCATCTCACGGCAAGCCATATTTGCAGCTGAGGCGCCATTCGCGTTCGGTTCATCTTTGTGGACGACGGCCAAAGAGGAAGCATGGTGGCGTCGGCTATGGGAAGACCGTGGCATCGAGCGACGGCAGGTCGCATTTGTTAAGCAAAGGGATCACGAGCCCGACGGAGATTTGTTCCAACGAGCGAAGGAGGAAATCGAGAATCCCGGACGGTTCCGAATTGGCGTTGTGATCAACACGCTCGACGCGGCTTTGCATGCTGCCGCGGTCGAAACCGGCTGGCTGCACGCGATGGTGCGAAAATGGCAGAGTGACGGTCACCTGCGAAAGCTCATCGCGACGCTCGTGGCTCACGAATTCGAAGTGCACATCACAGCTGATCACGGAAATATTGAGGCTCGAGGAATTGGTAGGCCAGACGTCGGCGACGTACCGGAATTCCGGGCAAGTCGTGCCTACGCGTTTCCTGACGTTCACACTAGGCACGATCAAGCGATCAAGTTTCCCGATACGATCGAATGGGACGGCGCCGGGTTGCCTCCGGGCTTTTTCACCCTCATCGCATCAAAGCGCGGCGCATTTGTCGATCGAGGCGCCCGGGCAGTGACACACGGGGGGATGGCGGTGGAAGAGGTCATTGTGCCGTTCATCAGCATCATGAGGCGGAAGGCATGACGAGTCCACGCGTCGGCCTCGATCGGAATTTGCGTCTCGCTTGGCTCGACGCCGCAGCCGTTGTTGCAGGACGCGGACTCAGGGGCTCTGAACTGCAGACCGCACTCATGACCGCGCTTGAGAATGAGCTGCCCGGCACAGGACACAACAGCGCCCGTGGTAAGACCGTAACGGTGCTCAAGCGAGTCTGGTGCACTGTGCCTGAGCCGACTCGAGATCTCCGCGATCGGGCGCTGTCAAAGCTTACAGAGGGAGACGCGGATTACCGACTAGCGCTCCATTGGGCAATGCTCTTGGCCTCTTATCCGTTCTTTGGCGATCTTGCAGAGGTCGTTGGCCGGCTTCTGACGCTGCAAGGCAGCTTTGACCGGGTGCACGTCGTCCGTCGAATCTCGGATCGCTGGGGAGATCGGAGCACGATTCCGAAGGCCGTCCGTCGCATCCTCACGTCGATGGTCGAGTGGGGCGCGCTCGTTTTGAAGGATGGCCAGTTCACCGCCGCCCTGACGCGGCGAGTTGTCTCACCCGACCACGCTGCTTTACTCGTTGAAGCCGCGCTGTTGGCATCGCCTGGCCATACCGCGTCGGTGTCGGCGCTCGTCGTGTCGCCGATGCTATTTCCATTTAATGTGACGGCCGGCGCTGAGCAGCTTCGCCATTCAGAACGCTTTCGCGTGCACAGGGAAGGGCTTGATGTCGAGGTACTGACGCTGGCTGTTCCGCAGTTTGTTCTGCGTTCATAGGCGTAGTTGGGCAGCGAAGACGAGGCAACTACACAACTGCATCGTCGAACGCCCCACCTCTACCGTTTCGTGCCGATTACAACCTTGTGTCTTGAATCCAGTGGCGCTCGGTTGTAGAAGATCTGCGGCGCCCCTGCGAACCTGGGAAGGGAATCATGACGTGCGACCGTCTTCACTTGGTCGGCATCGTCGGTACGTTGCTCGCGCTTCTTCAGTACTCCCCTGCTGTCGCGCAAGTCTCCGAACCTCATAAACTGCTCGCCGAAGCCGACCGGCTGGCGTGGCTTCGCGTCTGGACTCGAGCGGAGCCGCTCTACGCGAAGGCGCGCGATGCGTTCATCGCGAACGGCGACGAACGAAACGCTCTTTACGCGGAGGTGAGCCAACTCCGCGGTCGGCTTCCGACACTGCCGGTTCCGGAGGTTTCAGAGCGGCTAAGCGACTACCTCGACAACCCTGTCGTCCGGAACGACGAGCGGCTTAGGCTCCGAGTGCTCGTCATCAAGGGCGAGACCGACGAGGACCTCGATCCATCTCTTTCGCAGCGCTCATGGACGGAGGCACTCGCGTTGGCGCAGAAGCTCAATGAGCCAGCATGGGCCAACAGAGCCCGCGGCGAGCTCGGACTCGTCGCCTTCTTGCAGGGTGACACGAACACCGCGATTGTTAACCTGGGTCAGGCAATCAAGGTCGCCGAGGCGAATGGTGATACGTCGTCGCTCGTACGATGGCTGACACTGTTCGGGCACGGCTACGTGGAGCTCGGCCGTCCAGAGCAGGCACTCGATTTCTATGAGCGTGCACTGAAGATCGCGCGCACGGTGCCAGAGCTGCAGATGGCGTTCATGACGCTGGTCGGCAAGGCCGACGTTCTGATCAAAGTCGGTCGCGTCTCCGAGGCTGAAGAACTCATAACGGCGACGCTCGCGGAGGCCACGAGGGAAGGCGCGCTGGGGTACCAAGCCGAGTTGACGGTACGTCTCGCATTGGCGGCGGTGGCACGCAAGCAGATTCCGCAGGCTCTCGAGGAGGTGGCTAAGGCGATGGAGTTCGCGCGCGCCGCCGGAGCGAATCGCATCCTCGCTGGCCTCGCGCTCGAACGCGCGCGAATCCTCAGCCAGGGGAAGCGAACGGCGGAGGCGGAATCCGTGCTGCGGGAAGGCATCACTTCGTCCCGTAGCATGGGAGAGCGCCTGCTCCTGCCACGGCTACTCGCACAGCTCGCAGATCTGCAGTTGTCACGCGGTCGACGTGCAGAGGCCTCCGAACTGCTTGAAGAAGCGGACGACATTCTGGAAGGGCTTCTGACCAACGCGAGCAGTCCCTGGGTACGCGGGAGAATCCTCGGAAGCATGGACGAAGTCGTTTCCGCGAGGATTCGTCTCGAGGGCGAGGGTGTCGATGCGGCTCCGACGGCGCTTTTTGCCGTCCTGGAGCGGGCACGGGCGCGATCGCTCGTGGACCTGCTGCATGCCCGCCCGCTCAGTGAAGTTCGCAAGCCGGATGAACTTCGAGTCGGTGAACGCAAGATCGCCGCTCTCCAGATGCAACTACTGCGAACGACGAACCGTGCCAAGCGGCAGCAGCTCCTCGACGAGATCTTCAGGGCCGAAGAAGCGCTGGCGCCTCTGACCACGGAGCTCTTCTCGCGGTCGCGCCGACGCGCTCGCGCGCCCGTCACGCTCCGAGCGGTCCAATCAGCGTTGCGGCCGAACGAACTGTTGTTCGAAGTTGCACTCGGCGAACCAGCTTCCTTCGGGATCGTCGTGAATCGCTCGGCCGCCCGAGTACAGCGTCTACCTGGACGTGCCGTTATTCAGGAGCAAGCCGAGCGCCTGGTATCGGCGGCTCGTGCTGGAAAGGACGTTCAAGCCGATGCGAAGGTCCTCAGCACGACGCTGCTCAGTGGACTTCGGGAGCTCGCTGCGCACCGTCGCTTGGTGATCAGTGTTGACGGTGGCCTTCAGCAGGTTCCATTCGAGCTGCTAGAGCAGCCCTCGGCGCAAGGCCGGCGACTGCTGGAAACTCATGTCGTGTCGTACACACCATCCGCTTCGATCCTGATGACGTTGCGAACGCGGACCGAAGGCCTCGATACCACGCGTATTGCCCTCGCAGTAGGCGCATCTCCGCAAGCCAGCGTGGGAACCAGCGGCACAGCGGCCGGTCCGGTCACGCGCGGCGTGTATGACCTTGACGCATCGCAACTGCGCCCGCTGCCGTTGGCAGCGGAGGAGGCCGAGGCAGTTCGGACCGCGTTCGGCACACGAGCGTCGCAGGTGCTCGTGAAGGACGAGGCGACAGAGGCTGCGGTGAAGCAGCAGCCGTTAGCCGACTACCGCGTCGTTCACCTGGCCGCACACGGACTTATGAGTACGAAGTTTCCCGCACGGTCGGCTCTTGTGCTGAGACCGTCGGGCAACGAAGACGGCCTGTTGCAAGCACGGGAAATCCTAAACCTCCGTCTGAATGCCACTTTGGTGACGCTATCGGCATGCGACACAAGTACCGGAGCTGCGCAGGGACAGGATGGCGTCGCAAGCCTCGTTCGTCCGTTCGTCGCGGCGGGAGCCCGGGCCGTCGTGGCGAACCTCTGGGCCGCAGACGACACTTTCAGTGCCGCGCTGATGCGCGAGTTCTATCGTGAGCTCGCGGGCGGCACCGACATAGGGGAATCTCTGCGGCGCGCCAAGCTACGAATGATCGAGACATTCGGGCCGGAGGCTGTTCCGCGACTTTGGAGCGGAGTGCTCGCGTACGGCGATGCGGCGGCCGTGGTCATCCGGAATGGAGCCGCAGCGCCCTCGGGGGGCTCGAGGTGACGTTCCTGACGCAACCGCAGCGTCGAGTGGTGCTCGATAAAGTGCTGACGCTCGTCGAGACGAAGTTCAGTGGCCCCGATGTCGACGTGAGGCAGATCCGCGAGGTCCACCAAACACGTGTGCTGAACAGCGAAACCCCCGAAGACTTCGAACAAGCGCTAAACGGCTTGCTGCAGGAACTGAAGACGAGCCACACAGGGCTGTTTCACGAGGCGCGTCCACGTTCTGCGGGGCGAATCGCGATGGCGGCAACGCTGATGAAGGCACACACCACGGCAGACGGTCAACGCTGGGTATTTCAGGACGTACACCCAGGTGGCGTTGCAGCCGCCGTCGGCATCGAATCTGGAGATGTACTTCTTTCGGTCAATGATCAGGAACTCATCCCGCCGGCGGCGACGCCCTTCCGGCTCGGCGAATCGTACACGCTCACAGTTCGCAAGCCAGACGGATCAACGACCCGCTCGATTCTCGCGATTCCTGGCTCGCGAGAGAAGAAACGGCCGATCGTAGTGCCGGACCAGGTTGTGAGCGCGCGGAATCTCGATTCAGACGTGGGCTACATCAGAGTCAGCATGTTCCCGGGCGTGCTCGGAATAGACGTCGCACGCGACATCAGCCGCGCTGTAGCAGAACTCGGTCGCGACCGACTGATCGTTGACCTCCGCGGCAACACTGGCGGCGGCATCGGATGCTTGCGACTCATGAGTCATCTCTGCGCCGACCGGCGCGGCGTCGGCTACAGCGTAGGGCGGAAGCTGGCACGCAGCGGGTACGACAAGAACCGGCTGCCGCAGTTCGATCGCATTCCGTCATCGAAGCTCCAAGTTCTGCCGCTGATCATCAAGTTCGGACTGGCTGGACGTTCGGTTGCGGTCTTCACAGAAGCGTTGGGCGCGCAACGGCATCACGGTCATGTTGTGATGCTCGTTAACGAACACTCCGCCAGCGCGGCGGAAATGGTCGCGGCATTCGCATCTGAGTACCGGCTCGCGACTTTGGTTGGCACCACAACCGCGGGTCGGCTCGTGGCGACAAGCGCATTCAAAGTGGGATTCGGCTATCGGGTCGTGATGCCGGTCGCCACGTACTTCACGTGGCAAGGCACAAACCTTGAAGGCCACGGGCTCCAACCAACTGTCGACGAACCGTTCTCGTTCGAGGCCAGCGTTGAAGGCAGGGACAATCAACTCGAGCGAGCGATTGAAGTCGTTCGTGAGAGGACGGCTTCGCTCGTGCCTTCGTAGGTGGCCAACGATTCAACGCACGCGCAAGGGGAACATCTGCCATTCGCCGCCGGCGCGTCTCAGCGTGAGCTGGTAGTCGCCCAGGTCCACGGCGCTGAGGTCGATTGGAGCTTCCAGTGTCGTGACGTAGTTACGAATCTCCGCCGAGCCCTTTGCGCTCGCACGAACGCGGAGATCGCTGTCGAGGATCCGGACTTCGTACGCACCGGCTGAGGAGCCAACGGGCAGCAGTATTGTCGCATTCACCCGGCCGCGAGGGACTTCCAACGGCTTGGCGCTCTTTGCGTCCTCGGAGCGCGTGACGGCGAGTGGGCGCAAGTCGAGACTCGCGACCTGGGGCGCCGTGGTGTCCGCAGTGGATGTCGAGATCGCAGGCCCGCCATTCTGCCTGAGTCCGAACCAGGAACCTGCGATCGCAAGCACCAGCACAGCGGCGGCAGCCGCATACATAAGCCGGCGGCGCGTTACCGCAGCGGTCAGCGCCGCGGCGTGCGCTTGCTGAAGAACGCGGACCTCCTGGTAGCACGGCGAACATTTCGAGAGGTGGTCGTAAGCTGGATCGCCGATTGGAAATTCGCGTCGTGACAGCGACACGAGCAACTCACGCGGTGGACACCCCTCGCGCGTCGGGTTCGGGTGCGCGCGCCCGAGGAGCAGGTCCATCTCGTTTTCAATCTGGAATCGCAAAGGGTCAGAGCGCTGACCGTCGTGCGTCATTCGGCTGTCTCAGTGTGTGTCGTCACGTTGACGATAGTCGGATGCGGTGCCGTTGACGACCTGTGCTTTGCGCTATTTTCTACTCCTTCAGGCCGATTAACGCGTGGATTTTCTGCTTCAGGCGACTCATGGCCTTGTCGACCGAGTTGACTGAGCTGCCCCGACGCCTCGCGATCTCCTCGCTTGAGAAGCCGAGCGCCTTCTGGTCGAAAATCCACGCCTCTTCCGGCGTCATTTGCGCCTCGAGTTCGCGTAACAAGATGTCCCGCTCGATTTCCTCGACAGAACCATCCCACGCGCGCAGCCGGGAGACAACGTCGTCGCCGGTTCGTGGCTCGATGCTGTTGAACCGTACTTGCATCGAGCTGCGCCGCTGCAGCGACACGCCGATGCTCTCTAACGCCTTCCAGGCGTAGCCGCCCAACTTCTCGATCGGTCCGGATGCTCGTTCCCGTTTTGCGATCCGGCGGGCCGCCTCCTCGAACACCTCCGTGACCTCCACGTCGTCCCGGAGCGCGGGGAAGCGCCTGCGGAATCGCGGGAGAAGAGCGTTGAGGATTCTGCTTAGGCGGTCCTCGACCGGCTTGCCTTCGGCGTCGAGCAGCCCGAGCTTTCGCAGGCTCTCCATACCATCTCCTCCATCGAACGCGACGGGTGTGAATCCGCCGTCAGGGGGAGCGACGCCAGTGTCGGGGCCGCCGGAAAGAGGAGAACAGCGCTGTCAGGTTTCGGTCCGGACCGGCGTTCTATCCGATTAGAACGCGCAATCGCGCACCGACGATTCAGTGGACGTTCAGTAGGGCGGCATCAAGCTGGCGTGTCCTGATGCACTCGCTGTCGTGAATATTCTCCGGACGATCGGTGCTTGTCAATGGGAAGGTGACACATGCAGCGTGATGGCTCACGAAGTGCGCGGTCATCGGGCCGTTTGATCGGCGCATGCGGTCGCAGCGCACAGCTCATCCTTACAGCGGTGCTCCTGCTGCTTCCTCAAATCGTCTTCGCGCAATCGCCGTGGGAGCGCGCCGCTGGGAACCTGGAGCGCACGTTCACCGGCCCTCTGGCCCGGTCTCTCGCTCTCGTCGCGATCGTTGTGGGCGGCCTCACTTTCATGTTTGGCGAGATGGGCGCGAAGCGCCAGCTTGCAGGAATCGTCTTCGGCGGCGGCCTGGCCTTGTTCGCTGCCCAGTTCCTGGTCTGGTTGTTCTGATCGAACCGGATAGCTCGGAGTGCATGATGCCCGAACAGCCGATTTACCGCCCTGTGCACAAGGCGCTACACCGACCACTGACAGTCTGCGGTGTCGATCGCCGCCTGTTTTTCCTCTCCCTCCTGATGGGCGGTGCGACGTTCAACCTCTTCTACTCGTTCTGGTCTGGAGTGCTGGTATTCGTCGGCCTGTACGGTTTCGCGCTGTGGGCGACCAACCGGGATCCGGACATGCTGCGCATCGTCATCGCATCGTCAGGCAGCCGGCGCCGCTACGACCCCGGAAAGCACGAACGGTTTGATGTGGAGGTTAGCCGGTGATGAGGCTTGGTCGCATCCTCAGAGACTACAGCGACGCGGGCGGCGTCAACGCGCTCCTGCCGCTGTGGGGCTTCGTCGATGGCGGGATGTTCATGACGAAGGCCGGTCACGTCGGCCTCGTGTACGAGCTGCGCGGCGTGGATGTGGACGGCCTGACACAAGCCCAACGACGTTCTCTGACTCACCGCATGGAGGCGGCCCTCCGGCAGTTGGACGAGCGATGCCGGCTATATCAATACCTGGTCAAGCGAACAGTCGATTCCTTCGTGGCGCCGGCATGCGCCGAGCCAGTCGCCCAAGAAGCCCTGTGTCGCCGCGCATCGTATCTGAACGAACGGCGGCACGAGCTCTTCCAGATCGCGCAGTACGTCGTCCTGCTGCGTGAAACAGCTGCTCAGGGGCAGGTGAGCACGCGTCTCCAAGGCCTCTGGCGGCAGCCGCGCGAAGCGCTCCGCCGCTGGCTGTCCACGCATCACGCGCTAAAGATGCTGGAGAGCGAACTCGATGACGCCATCGACCGGCTGCTGCACCAAGCCGAGGCCTTCGAATCTCAGTTGGCCGACTTCGGCTTGGCCCGGCTCTCACGCTCCGACGCCTTCCGGTTCTTCCGGCACCTCGTGAACTACGACGAGCGGATCCTGTCGGCCCAGCCGCCGACCACCCCTGAAACGTATCTGGACTACTTCGTCGGCGACTCGCCAGTCGAGTGTCACCGCGATCATCTGATGGTCGGCTCGCAGAAGGTGAAGGTCCTTTCCATGAAGGACGCGCCAGGCCAGACGTACGCACACATCCTGGGCGACCTGCTGGCCGTGCCTGGTGAATTCATCGCCTGTCTCGAATGGCAACGAGCGGGCCAGCACCGGATGCGTCGCGACATCCAGTCTCGGCGCAGGCATTTCTTCAACAAGCGCGTCTCGCTCATCAACTACGTGTCCCCCGAGGCGAAGGCCGAGGAGATGCTCGTCGACGAGTCAGCGACGGCGACGGTCAAGCAGCTTGGCGACGCACTGACCGAATTGGAAGTGAACGGGCACGTCTTCGGCCGTTGCTCACTGACGGTGGTTCTGCACGGAGAGGACCGGCGCACGCTGGACCAGCAGGCGGCTCAGGCCATGAAAGTGTTGACGGCCCATGACGGAGCGTTCTTCGACGAGACCTATAACCTCCTCAATGCCTGGGTCAGCATCGTGCCTGGAAACGGCGCACGGAACCTCCGTCGCCTGGCCTTGCTCGAGACGCACGCGGCCGATTTGAGTTTCCTGTTCGGTATTGATCAGGGGCGCGCAGGTTCAATGTTGCTGCCGGCGCCGCTGGCGACGTTCGAGACGCCGCATCACACGCCGTTCGCGTACCACCTGCACGTCCAGGACGTGGGCCACACACTCGTGCTCGGCGCAACCGGGAGCGGCAAGAGCTTTCTTTTGAACTTCCTGGTCACGAACGCACAACAGTACGACCCGTTCACTATCGTGCTGGACCTCGGTCACGGCTACCGGAAGCTCGGAGCGCTCCTTCGCGGAGGGTACGTGGAACTTGGGCTGCGGCAGCAGCACGTATGCATCAACCCGTTCTCGATGGAGCCAACATCGGAGCACCTGCACTTCCTGCACGGATTCGTCCGCGTTCTGCTCGAGGGCGAAGACGGATATCGGCTCAGCGATCTGGAAGATCGCGAAGTCTACGAAGCGGTCGAGAACCTTTACGTGCTCGACCGGAATCAGCGCAGGTTGTTCACGCTCGCCAACCTCCTGCCGCGAGGTCTGATGGCTCGGCTGCAGAAGTGGGTTGAGGGAGGCCGCTACGCGGACCTGTTCGACAACGTCGAGGACACTTTGACGTTCGAGCGGCTGCAAGTCTTCGACTTCGATGCCATGAGGGCTTACCCGTCGCTGATCGAGCCGCTGCTGTTCTACCTCCTGCATCGCGTCAACGAGCGTGTCCTCGACGAAGCGGACTCCCGAACGCTGAAGCTATGCGTGATGGACGAAGCCTGGCGCTTCATCCAGAACCCAACGCTGCGCGCGTACGTGCAGGAAGCTCTGAAGACATGGCGGAAGAGGAACGCCGCCATGATCCTGGCGACGCAGACAATTGACGATTTCGCCTCTGCGGACTTGCTGCGCACTGTCGTCGAGAGCTGCCCCACCAAGCTGCTGGTGGCGAATCCAGCGCTCGAACGGACCCGGTACGCGGAGCTGTTCCAGATGAACGAGATGGAACTGGATCTGCTGGCCGGCCTCATGCCTCGACGACAGATTCTTCTCAAGCGACCGGACCTGACGAAGGTCCTGACCCTGGCGGTGGACCCCAAGAGCTATTGGATCTACACGAACACCCCCATCGACAACGATCGGGTCGCCGCGGTCTTTCGGGAGCACGGTTTTGAAGCGGGTCTGGATCGGCTCGCGGCGTCAGCCTGAGTGGTGGAGGTGTGTCATGCGTCGAAGTCTGCATGCGTTGACGATAACGACAGCGGTTCTCGGATCCGCAATGACAGCGACGCTTGCTGATGCCCAGACGGGCGGAGTCCGTGAGGTATCGGCAACCGAGCGTGGGGTGATTCCGCTTCAGACGCGTCTGCGCTACACGACGATGGTCGTTCTGCCTGAGGGAGACGAGATATTAGACGTGCTCTGTGGGGACCGGGATTTCTGGGTTATCAGCGCGACGCAGAACATCGCCCACGTGAAGCCCGCGAAGGCGGGAGCCGAAACAAATCTCAACCTCGTGACATCGAGTGGGGCGATCTACTCGTTCATGCTCACTGAGAAGTCGAGCCCTCCGGACATCAAGGTCTACGTGCAGAGCGACCCGAATGTGGCGACCGGTAAACCGAAGTACTACTCCGCCGCGCAGGTACAGACGCTGGAGGCCCAGATTGAGGAGCTGCGCGCGGCGGCGCGCGACGAGGCTCGTCGGTTGGATGAAGCGGTCGCCACCTACCGGCAGGACTATCCCGCGCGCCTCCAATTCCCGTACGGTTCATCCAAGTACGAGAAGCCGTTCCTGGTGCGGTCGATGTGGCATGACGGTGAGTTCACGTACGTGAAGACTGACGCCACGGAACTTCCGGCGATCTACGAGATGAAGGACGGCAAGCCGTCGATCGTCAACTTCCAGGTCCGCCAAGGTACATACGTCGTGCCGAAGGTGCTCGAGCGTGGGTATCTGGCGCTTGGCAATCAGCGTTTCGCATTCGAGCAACAGGGACGCTGAACATGGCCGACGAGCCCGTCACCTCGCCGGCTGCGCCGGTCAGCGACCACCGGCCGGTCCCGCGCGGTGTGCTGCCGCGCCGATTCCAGACCTGGCTGATGGCGGGGCTGGCGTTCGGGATCCTGCTGATCATCTTGATCACTGGTCAGCCCGAGCCGACGCGGAGTCAGACGCAATCGCAGCCCGCCACGGTTGCTCCCAACCCAGACCGGCTGCGTGACTATCAGGAGCGTCTTCGTGCGATGGAGGCCCGGCAGACGCTTCAAGCGGAACCAACACAGCCAGCCCTTGCGCAGGCGCCACGCGTGGAAGAACCCGCCGGCCCTGCGCCTGAGGACCCGATCCAGGCTGACCGCAAACGTCGGGAGTACGAAAGTCTGTTCGCCAGCAACGTGGTTCTCAGCCGCCGGCCAGAAGGAGAACGACCAGACGTCGGGCGCTCGGTCGGTCTCTCGCAAGATGAAGGACGCCGCGACAACCTGACACCGTCGCTCGACGAAATCGCGGAAGCGGTCGTTCGGGCTACAGGCACTCCGACCAGGAACGCCGGCCGGTCGGTGGATCCCGTGGCTGGTGTCGCCGTCGACCAGCGGCCCGCCGATCTGACGCCGGACGGACGCGCAGAGCGAACGCCAGAACGCACCGACCCGATCGGTGCCGGCGGACCATTGCACCCGCTTCTCGAGGGGACGTTCATCGACACAGTCCTGACCAACAGGTTGGACGGCAGCGGTATCTCTCCGGTCAACTGCCTGGTCACGAACCCGGTGTACTCACACAGCGGACAGCACGTGTTGATTCCCGCCGGCGCCCGCGTTCTCGGCGAGACGCGACCTGTTCAGGCCCTCGGCGAGACGAGACTCGCCGTGGCCTTTCACCGTCTGCTGATGCCAGATGGCAGCACGCGCCGACTCGATCAGTTCATCGGCCTCAATCAAATCGGTGATGCCGGTCTCAGGGACAAGGTAAACCACCATTACTGGTCCACGTTCGGTGCGGCAGCCGCCGTCGGTCTCATCAGTGGCCTCGCGCAGTGGATTGGCAGCGCCGGGTATTCGAGCGGATCGGGCGACCGAACGGTCATCATCGCCGGCGGCGCCGACGCTGCGTCGCAGGCCAGCCTTCAGGTCATGAGCCGCTTCTTGAATCGACTCCCGACCGTCACGATTCGCGAGGGGCATCGAGTGAAGGTGTACCTCACCAGCGATCTGCAACTTCCCGCCTACGAAGCTCGCGCGAGCGACTCGATGTCGAGCCGCAGCAGGAGGCCCCAATGATGCGACGTGCAATCGTCGGAACCCTCGTCTTCGTTCTTGCCACCACGCCCGCCAGCGCTCAATTCGCAGTCATCGACCCCGCAAATCTCGCGCAGGCGATCCTCATAGTTCAGCGCACCCAGCGCCATCTCGAGGAGCTGCAGGCGCAATACCGAACTATCGTGCGAATGGCGCAAGGGCTAGGCCGCATGGACCAATACCGGATCCCGCCATCTGCTCTGACCGCACATGACGTCGGTCGGTGGACCTACGGCAGCCGATGGATTGCCGCGCTCAACAGCGGTGACGCGACCGGCGCGGCGTATCTGGCGACGGCAACTCCGTTGGCGCCGCCCAACGTGCCGGGGCGGCTCACTGCCGCGGCTCGAAGGGCCTTCGAGCGGCAGTACGCAACGGTCGAAATCACCGACTCGGTCGCCATGATGGGTGGTCATCAAGTCGGACTGATGCGCGGCTACTACGGCGAGCTCCAACGCGCAGTCGATGCCCTCGAGCGGGACGTTCTCAACAGCGGCTCGGCGTACCACGAGATGACGGCCATCCTAGACAAGGTGGCAGCCGGCGAGCTTCTCGGGCGCCGCCAGGACATGGCAGCGAACCAACTGCTGTCACATGCGGTCGAGCAACTGCTCGCCCGGAGCAAGCGACAGCGCGATACCGAAGCGTCGACACTCAACATGCAGCTCGTCACGTGGAGAGACGGTGAGGCTGCGAATCGCGCATTCCGTGCCGGAGCGGCGCACGCTCTCGCCACCTGGCGCCAGCCATAGGAGGTCTGACCATGTATCCGCACCGATGGCCATATCGTCTTGGAGGCGCGCTGGTCTCAGCTGCGCTCATTTCCAGCATCGCGCGTCCAGTCTCGGCGCAGCTGGTCGTCTACGACGCCGCGACGACAGCGCGAAACACCGTCACAGCCACAGTCCAACAGTTTCTCTTCGAGATGGAGCGGCAACAGCATACGAAGCTTCGCGAGATGGCACGAAGGCTAAGCGCGCTGACGAATCTGCGGAAGTATGTGATGGAGGATGTGCCCCGCTGGCGGACCCATGGCGGCGATTTCTTCTACGCTCAACCGTACAACGACGCCCTGATCTTTGGGGACTCGTCGGGTGCCGCATTCGCCGAGCTGAGTCAACGCCTCCTGGCGGAGCCAAGACTCCTCGATCGACTGAATCCGACAGCACGACGCATCGTTCAGGCTCGGCTGGCGACCGTCAACTTGACCGACGCCGCCGCCATTGCGGCAACTCACGGCACCGGTCAACTCCGCCTGCTCGGACGACGAGGCGAGCTGCAGGCCATTGATGCACTCGAACAGGATGCGGTCGACCCATCGACCACGCAGAGTACGGCCGCCGTTCTGGACAAGATCAGCGGAGCGACACTCATTGGTGCTCGTCAGCGTCAGGCACGAATTCAGTTGCTCGTCGGGATGGTCGAGCAGCTGCTGGTCGACAGCAAGCGAGCCCGCGATACCGATGTCGCTGCATTGGCGATGCAGATCATCACGTGGCGCGACGGGCGCGCAGCGGCCGAGGCGTTCGTGGCCGGGTCAGGGGACGCGCTGAGAACATGGCGGCAGCCGTAAGGCGGCGGGGAGGCTCATATGGAACTCAATCTGCTCCCGACGATCCAGCAGGCGATTTCGAGCCTTCTGCTGACGTACGAGCCGGAGTTCCTTCGCTTCGGCCATCGGCTGTTTCTGTCCCTGGCCACCATCATCCTGGCGTGGCACGGCATCCAGATGATGTTCGCGCGTGAGGGACTCAGTGAATCGATGTTCGACTTCGCAAAGCTGCTGCTCGTCGTGGCTCTGGGCTACTCGTTCATCGCGTTCTACGAGTCTCCGCTGCCGGGAATCGGTGTGTCGTTCAGCAACTTGATCACAGACCAGGCGTTCTACTTCCAGTCGGTGCTGGAGGCCAGGTCCTTCGACAACATCTACCAGCACTTCGACGAGCTGTCGGACCGCTTCATACAGCCGGACGCCTGGGCGATTCTCGCCAACCTCATCTATTGGATCGTGCTGCTGCTCGTCGCCTTTGCGAAGGCCGTCTCAATGGCGGTAATCGCCTTCGGTCTGATTGCCAGCGCTGTTTGTGCTCTGCTCGGTCCAATATTCGTCCCGTTCTTCATCGTCCCCAAGCTCGACTGGTTGTTCTGGGGCTGGTTCAAGGCGTTCATCCAGTATTCGTTCATCCCCGTCGTGGCGATCGCATTCCTCATGGTGTTCGAGCGGTTTGTCTTTCGCTACGTGACCACCTTGCCTCCGACGATTACGCAGGCGGAATATGGAATCTACGGCCTTCAGGCCGCCGCCGTGATCATCACGTTCTGCACCGGGATCGTGCTCGTCCCGTCGCTGACGACCTCGATCTTCTCCGGTCAGGGCGGTCAGGCGGCATTCCCTGGCCTGAGCCGGTTCATGAGGCGCTAGCCAGCGTCAGCGAGGCACAACTATGCCGAAGCGATTCTCGAACGTGCCGGAGCATCTGAGGGAGCCCCACCAGGTCGCATGGTCAGACCTTCCGCCGATCTACTGGAAGGCGCTGGGAATCACGATCGCGCTCGGGTTCATCACTGGGCTGATCTGGATCGCGTGGCGGTTGTTCGATCTTCATGTTCTGAACTGAGGGGTTTGCCGTGGCCGGTATCGTGGGCGACATCAACCCGAAGACGATGGAGAGCGCGAAGCACCAGTTCGTGGAGCTGTACGGCTCCGCACTGGTCATGAACACGTACCTGAAGGTTGCGCTCGTTCTCGTTTCCCTGGTAGCCCTCGGCTTGCTCGGTCTCAACTTCCACACGGCCGCGCGCTACTCGCAGGTGAAGCCTCTCGTCGTGCGGATCGACGACGTCGGACGCGCTGAGGCGGTCGTGTACGACGCCTCGCGGTATCAGCCGCAACCTCCGGAGCTGCGGTACTTCCTGACGCAGTTCGTTGTGAAGCATTTCAGCCGCATCCGGTCGACGCTTCAGCGTGAGTATCCGGATTCGCTGTTCTTCCTGAATCCCGCCCTGGCAGACGCCACGATCGCCCAGAACGATCAGACCCGCGTGCTCGAAATGTTCGTGACAAACTCCACCGCCGACGAGATCGAGGTGGCCGTCCAGAACGTGAGCCTGAGCGAACTAAGTGCGACGCCGTTTAAGGCGGCCGTGACGTTCCAGAAGCTCTACTACACACCTGGTACGCGGTCCGAACGGAACCGCGAAACATATGTCGCGCAGGTGGACTTCGTTTTGCGCGAGCACGTGCCAAACGAGTTCGTCCGCGTGAATCCGCTGGGACTCCAGATCGAGTACTTCCGCGTGGATCAGGCGTTCGAGGAGGGACGCCGATGATTGCCAACGCGGCGCTCCTGGCGGCTTTGACAGTGTTCCTCTTTGCCGGATGGCTTGCCGGCGAGCTGCGCTTTCTTGCGCCTTACAAGACAGTCCTCTTCCACGAGCACGCGGCCCTCATCGGAGGGGCCGCCCTGATTCTCTTCCTGAACCTCACCGCGACGTACTACAGCGTGGCCCGCTGGCTGTTCCTGCGCGACACCGGACGCAAGCTGCTTCACCTCGACCGTCAGCTTGCGACCGACGATGCCGTGCTCGATGACCTGCGGTCGTACCTGAAGTAACAGCGGGAGGTTCAAATGTGGCGAGACATTGATCCACGCGCCCCGGAGCGCGAGCGGCCGGAACCTGGTCTTGGCAGGGTCGGCGGCTACTCGGAAATGGAGACCGGGCAGGGCTCCGACGACCCGCGTGACGTGTTCACGCGCAACCTCGACCTGCCACGAGGAACGTCAAGGGAGCGAGTCCGTGTGAACGACAGGGAGTATCGATTGTCTGGTGACGACGTCCGGGTTCTTGCGACAGTCGGAGCGTTCCGCGTCGTGTCCGCAGGCGAGTTGAGAGAACCGAATTCGCGGACACCGACACGCCCGGCCCGCGATCTCGAACGGCTCCGCGAACTCGGCCTCGTGCAGACCGTCCCGTACGTCGTCGGACACACGCGAACGACGCTGGTAACGCTTACTGGCCATGGGCGAGACGTCCTCGAAGGAGCACGACGGCCGGGCCCTCAGAGTGATCGACAAGCCTTTCACGTCGGCATCAACAAGCCACGTGAGCTGGCCCACGATTCCAGGGTCTACAGCGCGTACATGAAGGCCGCCGAGCGCCTGGCCGAGCGCGGTCAGCCCGTGCGCCGGGTCGTTCTCGAAGAGGATCTGAAGCGCGAATATCAGCGGTTCCTGCAGGCCGAGAACCGCACGCGCCGTGAGCGAGGCGAAACGCCCGAGGAGCGGAACGAGGCCGTTGCTCGATGGGCTGAGGAACGCCAGTTGCCCTACGAGGACGGACACGTTCAGTTTCCTGACGCGCGCATTGAGTACGACGGCCGCGACGGCCGTCGCTCCGTTGAGGACATCGAGGTCGTCACGCCGCACTACCGGGGCGCCCACGCGGCGGCCAAGGTACGTGCCGGGTTCACTCGCTACCGCGCCGTAGGCGCTCGCCTGGGCGGTCTGCGAACGACCGGCAGAAGCGGACGCAGTGTGGACCCCCGCCTCGCCGAGGAGCTCCTTCAGTGACGCGCGCCGAGCAGATTCGGGCCGTCGCGAAGCTCGGATTCACCGAGCGGCAGGCGGGATTTCTCGTCACCGTGCTCGTCCATGCCGGCGTGTGCGTGGGTCGCCAGTACTGCACCTATGCCCGGATCGTTCGCGGTCAAAAGGTTCACGACTTCTTCTCGAACCTGGTCGCCAAGAAGTTCGCGACACCATACACGTCGGCGCATCGAGGAGCCCGCCTCTATCACGTTCAGGGCAAGACGCTGTACAGCGCCGTGGGCGAACCTGACAACCGGAACCGAAGGCCAGCGACGTTGGCCCGAGCGATCGAACGCCTGATGCTGCTTGACGCTGTGCTCGCCGAAAGCGGCCTTCGATGGCTCGGCACGGAACGCGAGAAGGTGGAGTACTTCCGGGGCGCAACGACGCTCAGGCCGAACGAACTCCCTCACCTCGGGTTCGGTGTTCCGCCTGCGCAGGCCTTCCGGTACTTCCCCGACAAGCTTCCAATTGCTGTCTCGCGCGACGGGCGCACGCACCTGTTCCTCTATCTCGTGAATCGCTCCGCACCTGTTGATTTTCGAGCGTTCCTTCACCGCCACGTCGAGGTCCTTCGCGCGTTGCCGTCGTGGGAGATCCGGTTGTTAACGCCTCCACATCTGGCGGAGGACGTGCCGGCGTTCGAGGCCGCTGCGAGGCAGGAGCTCGCAATGCCCCTTCGGCTCGATGACGTCGATGAATTGCGCTGGCTCTTCGATCAGCAGAGGAGCGTGGAGGAAGGTTCGAGGCCGGACGATCGGGCGCGGTTCGTCCGTGCGCACCGTCACTTCCACGCTCCGCGCTTCCGGACCCTGTATCGGCTTTGGAAGAAGGACGGCAATCGCCTTCTGCACGGCACCGTGTCGCCGGTTCTCGAAGACGCTCTTGCGCGCGGGCGCGGCCAGGTTACGACGCAGCTGTTGACTCGCGGCTACCACCATCTCTCCTCCCTGGTTGGCTCGGCATGATGCTCGTAAGGGGGGAACGGGCTGGGGGAACCAAAACGCGGGAGGACCGTTCCCCCCTCCGAGAGCGGCCGAGGCGGATGGGCCGGTGGCGTGGAAGCGGAGCGTGCGCCGTTATGACGGTGGCAAGTCGTTGACAAGGAGTCTGTTGCTGGATGACAACCGCGCGGCGGTCTTTGCCGCGCGAAGAGCCGGAAGCAGCTGGGGAGGACGCAGTCCGAGGGAGCCGGGGCGTGAGCGACCCCGTTTCGGCTGCCCCCGACTTCGCCCTGAGGCCAGCCCCGATGGGGTCGCTCACGCCCCGGCTTCGTGTCTCGTTCGTCCGGACAAACGTGACCGCGCGCTCGTCGTCGATACGACACGCTGCCTGGTCATGCAACGAGTCGCCCGTCGGTCGCGCACAGCGCGGCGAGACGGCTGCCCACAGTCGCAACTTCTTCCAGACCGGAGGACGCCATGCCGTTGATCAAGCCGCGCACGCGCGGCAAACAGCTCGTGAAGCACCGCACGCGCCTCGATTGCGAGAACAACGAGACGTTGTATGCGTACGCGCAGTTCCTGGGCGAATCGACCGAGTACGTGCTCAACCAGGTCATCGACACCGTGCTCGCTCGCGACAAGGAGTTCGTGAAATGGCGGGAGTCGCATCAGGGGTCGTACGTGCCTCGCGTGCACGACCGATCGCGCCGGAAGGGTGTTGGCACTCGCCGCGCTGACCATAGCGTCGCGCCGTCCGGAGAGACGGCTGCCGCCGCCGAGCGCTGAGCAGGATGGTGTTCGATGCTGCGCCGGATTGTCGAAGCGCGCGGGGTGATGGCGTTAGCGACGTCGGGGGCTGTTGGTCTGTGGGGACTGCGCGCGTACCCGATTTCGCACGACGATGTGTTCCTCGGCCTAATTGGTGAACGCGCACCGGCAGTGCTGTCCGTACTGACGTACGGATACACCACGCTCTGGTTCACCACTCCGTACTTCGCGACCTCGATGTTGATGTCATTGATGGCGATTGTCGTCTACCGACACGAGCCCCGCGCACGCGTCCGGCCGCTGCCGCCCTATCCGCAGCCCGAGCACCGGCCAACGCCATCGCTCGTTCTCGGCGAACTGCACTATCAGACGACTCCGGGACCGGCGGCGCGGCCCGAGTGGCTCGTCGTCCCGCAACGAGGCCTCTACACGGGTGTCATGGTTCTGGGAGCTGTCGGGACCGGCAAGACGTCGGCATGCATGTATCCCTACGTCGACCAGCTCCTTCGCTGGAAGGCTGACGACCAAGAGCGCAAACTCGGCGGCCTCGTCCTGGAGGTCAAAGGCGATTTCTGCGGGCAGGTGCGGTCCATGCTCCGCCGGACCGGCCGTGAGGCCGACTACATTGAGGTCGGGCTCGACACCGGCGTCTGCTACAACCCGCTGCACAACGAGCTCGATCCCTACGCGGTCGCTTATGCGGTGGCCTCGCTGCTCAACAACCTGTTCGGCAGATCGAAAGAACCGTTCTGGCAACAGGCGTACACAGACCTTTTGAAGTTCGTCATTCTGCTGCGACGCATCTCCGACGGCTACACCACTTTCTCGGAGGTGTACCGCTACATCCTGGACGATCAGCAGATCGACCGAGACATCCGCCGTCTCAAGGCCGACCTTTCTGAGCCTCCGGACGTCCTCGTCATCAGGCTGGTGGACTTCCGAGAGCACTGCGTGCAGCGGCCATGGGCGCATTGGTTTGCGGAAGACCCTGAGCACATGGCGCATCCGTACGAAGCCGCCCTCGAGACGTTCCTCGATGCGCGCCAGGTGACATACGAAGTCCGGAAGCCGAAGGGCCCGGGATGGGCCGCTCGAAAGCATCAGCTCGAAGCGGTGGAGCGATGGTACCTGCATGGCTGGAGCAGACTCGATGGACGGCTCCGGTCCTCGATCGTCGAAGGCATTGTCGTCTTCCTCTCCCTGTTCGACGACAGTCCGGCGGTGCACCGCGCCTTCTGTCCTCCGCGCACGGCGTACACCGACGATCCTCCCGCCGGCGATCCGAAGCCACTCCCCCCGATCGATTCGGTGCTCGAGAGTGGGAAGGTGCTCGCGCTGAATTTCCCAGTCGGGATCAACCCTGGACTCGCTCGCATTCTCGGCGTCATGCTGAAGCTGGACTTCCAGCGCGCGATTCTTCAGCGCATCCCGCAGATCACAGCAAACCCGAAACGCACGTGGCGTGACCTGCTGTTCGTCTGCGACGAGTACCACGCATTTGCGACGGTCGGCGAAGTCGATCCGACAGGCGATGAGCGCACATTCGCGCTGTCGCGGCAGGCGCGCTTGATTCCGATCGTGGCGACGCAGAGCATCAGTTCACTGCGATCCGCGCTGCCGGGAGACGAGAGCTGGCGAACGTTGCTGCAATGTTTCCGCACGAAGATCTTCCTGGCGACCAGCGACGAGTTCACCGCCAGGAACGCGGCGGAGCTGTGCGGACGCCGCGATCGATTGAAGGCGCACTACAGCGTGTCTGAGTCCGGACGGGACGCTCACATCTCGTTGCTCACCGGGAGACCCACGTCCGCGACGCAGTCGCTCAGTGCGAGCAAGAGCTACGCGCCGCACCACGAATACATCTTTGCGCCGCGCGTGTTCACGCAGCTCCAGAACGCGCAGGCCATCGCGCTGCCCTACGATGGCATCAATCCCCTTCCGCCCCAGTACTGCTACCTGAAGCCGCACTATCTGGACGTTCAGACCAGCTACTTCGACCACTTGGAACGGGGCGCGATATGAGCAGCCTGGATCGCATTCTGCCGTTCCTGAAACCGATCGAGGATCTGCTTGTCGATCCCGCGATCACCGAGGTCATGGTCAACAGCGGCGGGCAACGTGTGTTCGTCGAGCGCCGGGGACGCATCGAACACATTCCGGATCGAACCTTGGAAATCCGGAATCTGACGGTCGCGATAAAGAACATCGCTCGCGCATGTGGCGACGAGATCTCCGAGCGCCAACCAATGCTCGATGCTCGTCTCGAGGATGGCTCGCGCGTGGCCGCGATGTTCCCGCCGTGTGCCGTCGATGGCCCGACGCTCACCGTGCGCAAGTTCACACACCGGTTTACGCTCGAGGATCTCATCGCGGTTGGAACGCTAAGTGCGCCGATGGCTGATGTTCTGCGAACCGCAGTCGCCGCCCGCCACAACATTCTGATCTCCGGCGGCACCGGGACCGGGAAGACCACGCTGCTCAACGCCATCGCGGCGACGATTTCACCTCAGGATCGAATCGTGCTGATCGAGGAAACGTCAGAGGTCCTGATCGACAAGCCGAATCTCGTTCGATTCGAAGCGCGACGCGCTCAGGCGCCGCTCGGCCAGGAAGAGCCGATGCCCGCCGTTACGATCGCAGATCTCGTGCGTGCGACGCTCCGTCATCGGCCGGACCGGATACTTGTCGGCGAGGTCCGGGGGCCGGAGGCGTTCGACCTCCTGCAGGCGCTCAACACCGGCCACCTCGGAAGCATGACGACGATCCACGCGAACGACGCCGAGCAGGCGCTGACGCGGCTGGCGCATTGTGTCTTGACTGCAAACGTCGGCCTGCCGCACCGCAGCACGCGCGAGGCCATCGCGTTAGCCGTTCATCTGGTCGTCCACCTAGCTCGGCTGGACTCGAGGCGGGTTGTCACCGAGGTCGTCCGGATTCGGGATTACGATCCGCAGGACGATCGGTTCGTCGTCGAAGCCTGGTCTCCTCCGCAGGCGGTTCAGGAAGGAGCAACCGCATGACCAGAGCCGCGAGACTCTCTCTGGCGATTCTCCCCCTTGTCGCACTTTCGAGCTGCGGCCGGGAGGGGACTCCGACCGCACCGTCCGGTCCAACCTCGTTTCTGACCGGAACCTGGCGCGGCACGGTGACGATACAGGTCAATCCCGGAGACCCGAACGCTCCGCCGCCCTCGACCGGCGACATGACATGGACGTTCGAAGTGGTTCCGCAAACGAACCTGCAGTCGCTGCGCGCGATCATCCGATCGACCCATCCGTGGTTGACGATAGACACGACGGGCTCGACGGCGCTGTCGCCCGGAAATAGCCCACCGACTCAGATCAGCACGCACGGCGAGTTCAATTCACCGCGCGGGTGTCGCGGAACCTTTGGCAGCGTCGGCACCGCAGACGCAACCCGGATCGAGGCGGACTTCACTGGGACTGACTGTCAGTTGGCGACGTTTACGGGCCGGGTCGTCCTGACGAAGAGCTGACGAGTCGCGGAGATGGCCGTCGCTTGTCCTGGGACGCTTCAGCACGCAGGCAGATGTATTTCCTGGAGACCTCGGCGATGGCAGCCTTGCCGATGTCGCTCTGTTCAGAATCTCTGGTCAGCGCAGCGATCAAATCTTCAATCGCAACCACGCGGATGCAGCCGCGCAGTGCATCCAGTGTTGGCGAATCGCACCATGAAGTCGCATGCTGCCAGAGTTGCGTGCGCGCTTTCGGAATCAATAGCAGAACGCGGTCCTCGCTGTCGCGGCGAATCTGCGTAAGATTCCGGTACAACTGGTAGTCGCGGAAGAACGCCTGTAGGCAACTGTCGGCAACCCGCCCGGCTAACGCAGGTTTGTAGAGGCGCTCGAGCTTAATCAGATGCCGCTCGTCCGCCTTTGCTCTCCCGAAGGCGCGTTCCGTGAGCTTCACCTCGCCAATCTTTCGAGCACCCGTCTGTGTCCGCAGCAGTGCATCGATGTTCGTTCCTTCGGCTTCGTCCAGAACGGTCTCGAAATCGAGTTTGCACTTCTCATCGATCCTCAGACCGAGGACTTTACGGGTCGCGACCATGTCATCCGGCACGTCCGGATAAAGCAGAAAGAAGACGTTGAAGGCGAACGCCTGCGAGGAAGACAGGTGGTGGAAGTACTTGTGAAGCTTCCACCCGCGTTGGTGCTGCGCCTGCCAGAACGCCTCGCGAAGGGGGCAACGATGTTGAGTCCGCGACGCTCACGAGGCAGGATGTGCGGATAAGGGCGTGGTGGATTACCCCAAGTGCCGGCCTCTTCAACTCGCAGCACGCTCACTTTGTAGTCAGCCAAGTGTCGTTGCAGACGTTCGACGTACTCGTTATCGGTCATGGTCTGCTGTCCATATCGAACAGGCAGTCGGCATGCTCTACGCGGGTTCGTGTGCCATCGCGGCCGACAGGTATTCCGCTGATCCTGCGTTTACTACGCAGGGGGTGTGCTCGGTCTCCGGGCTGCTCGATGGATGGCCGTCATCGACTACGACGTCCCGCGGTGCTTCCTGCGTACAGCGTTCGCGTCGGACGATTGTGTCGCCATCTTCCTAAAGTCATACCAGAGTAGCGGTGTCGCCCAACGCGTGGGGCCGATTTCCTGGGTCCAGACCGCGCGGGTTCAAGGCTGGCTCCGAGCGATGAATGCCAAGCAGTTCAACGTGTTCGTCAGCGTCAACGCTATCAGCGCTGGCCGCCGCTCACGGACGCGCGACGCCATCGGTGCAGTACGACACGTGTTTCTCGACGCCGACCACGATGGCGCCGCAGTGCTGGCTCGAGTAAAGGCGCGAACGGACTTGCCGCCGCCGAGCTACGTTCTTCACTCGTCTCCGAATCATGTTCATCTTTTTTGGCGAGTCGCAGACTTCGATCACGCGTCGGTGGAGCGCCTGCAGAAGCACCTAGCCCGCGAGTTGGCCACCGACCCGGCAGCGACGCCTGTTACGCAGACTACGCGGCTCCCCGGATTCTTCAATCACAAACGGGCCGTTCCGCATCTCGTGACGGTCGAATACCTGGACGTGGAGGTCTGCTACCGACCCGAAGATTTCCCCCGCCCGCCGGAGCCGGTTTCGTTGCAGCCAGCCTCGCGTTCGATTGACGCGGGGCCGCGCGCTCCCGCGCTTGAGCGCGCGAGGCGATACCTCGCCTCCGTGCCGCCCGCCGTCGCAGGTCAGCACGGCGACGTTCACACCTTTCGCGTGTGCTGCCGGCTCGTCCGAGGGTTCGCTCTGACCGAAGACCAGGCGCTGACGGCGCTGGCCGAATGGAACGTGCGGTGTCAGCCGCCCTGGTCGCCCGAAGAATTGCTCGACAAACTTCGCCGTGCTGCCCGGTACGGCCGGGAGCCGGTGGGAGGGCTGCTTTGATGTCCGAACGCCAACCCTGCCCCGCAGGTCGATCCTGACTCCAGCCACTGGCCTTTGGCCTCCGAGTCAGGTTTCCTCGATTTCCCGCGTTCATAGGAGTACGTCGACGGATTCTCCGTCACTGCGCATGCGCTCATAGAGCCCATGCGTCCCACCCTCGTTCGCCGGTATCCATAGGATCCGCGCGAACTCAGCCACCGTCGTCGATCACAGATCCACGGCGAGCTCACAGGAGGACCCATGTCCAAGCAGAAGGAACAGGTGATGTCTGTCCGGATCCTTCCGAACACTACGAGCAATCCCCCAGGGAAGCTCGCCGACGCGGAAGTGATCTTCGAAGCCGACGCAGGAGCGCTTAACGGCCTCAAGCTGATCGGCTTCTGTGCGCCACGACGGCACGGAGAGGAAACCGCGCGCTAACGCGCGGTTGAATCGATGTTGCCTGCTGCACACGCGATGAGGGGCGGCCCCTCGGACTCGGACGGCAGGGTCAGGGTCCAAATCA
>Ga0187893_10001078_pt1 | contig 68042 bp, 55 predicted proteins | sample MA1701074metaG_FD_139574 | JGI IMG/M metagenome (GOLD analysis project Ga0187893, IMG submission 139574) | White microbial mat communities from a basaltic lava cave in the Kipuka Kanohina Cave System on the Island of Hawaii, USA - MA170107-4 metaG ...
GGGGGGGGGGGGGGGGGGGGGGGGGGGGGGGGGGGGGGGGGGGGGGGGGGGGGGGGGGGGGGGGGAGAGGGACGGGGACGGGGACGCGGACAGGGGGCCCGGGCTCGGAGACGAACGAGGCTTACCTCGTCGGCGCCTCCGCCGAGCCCTTCGCCCTGACCCTCGTCGAGCGGCCGGCGCGCGAGCCCGGGCCCGGAGAGATCGAGATCGAGGCGCGGGCGATCGGCGTCAACTTCATCGACGTCCTCGCCGCCCTCGGCCTGCACCCGACGATCGCCGAGCGCCCGTTCGTCCCGGGGCACGAGGTCGCCGGCGTGGTCGCCCGCGTCGGTCCCGGCGTCGCGGCCGTCCGCCCGGGCGACCGGGTCGTGGCCCTCGTGCGCTCGGGCGCGTACGCGCGCCGCGTGGTCGCCGACGCCGCCTCCTGCCTGGCCCTGCCGGCCGCGCTCCGGTTCGACGAGGGCGCGTCGGTCCTGGTCGCGGGCCTGACGGCGATCGCCTGCCTCGAGCACCACGCCCGCCTGCGGCCGGGCGAGCGCGTCCTGATCCAGGCGGCGGCCGGGGCGACGGGCACGGCCCTCGTCCAGCTCGCGCGGCACATCGGGGCGACGATCTTCGGGACGGCCGGTTCGCCCGCGAAGGTCGGCCGCCTGCGCGCCCTCGGCGTCGAGCACCCGATCGACTACCGGGCGACCGACTTCGCCGACGAGGTGCGCCGGCTGACGGCCGGCGGCGGCATCGACGTCGTCGTCGACTCGCTCTCGGGCGACGCGATCCGCCGCGGCCTCGAGCTGCTGCGGCCGGGCGGACGGTTCGTCGAGATCGGGGCGTCCGGGGTGTCGGACGCGCCGGCCGTCGACCCGCGCCGCCTCTTCCTCGCGAACCAGTCGTTCGTGGCCGTGAACGTCGGCCGCCTCGACGCGAGCCCGGCCCTCCTCGCCGACCTCCTCCGCCGCCTGGGCGAGCACCTCGAAGCGGGCGCGCTGAGGCCCGCGATCCACGAGCGCGTGCCGTTCGCCGAGGCGCGGCGCGCGCTCGAGATCCTGCGCGAGCGCCGGAACGTCGGCAAGGTCGTGCTCGGGGTCGAGGACTGATACCCATGCCCATGTGGGACCTGCTCTCGCCCGCCGAGCTCGAGTGGAAGGCCGTCTGCCGGCGCTTCGCGGCCGAGGCGATCGCCCCGCGCGCGCGCGAGTACGACGAGCGGAACGACTTCCCGCGGGCCGTCCACGAGCGCGCGCGGGCGCCCGAGTGGGGGCTCCTGAACACGGCCATCCCCGAGGCGCTCGGCGGCCGCGGGATGACGCACCGGGCGCTCGTCGTCGGCGGCGAGGAGCTGGCGGCGGCGTGCGCGCCCATCGCCTTCACGATGGGCTTCAACCACGGGGCGCTCCGGCCCGTGCTCGAGGCCGGGACCGAGGAGCAGAAGGGGCGCTTCGTCCGCGACCTCGTCGGGCGCGGCGGGTACGCGGCGATCGCGCTCACGGAGGAGGGCACGAGCGGCTCGAACCTCCTGGCCGAGGTCGCGACCCGCGCCGTCTCGACGCCAGGCGGCTACTCGATCCGCGGGGCGAAGTGCATGGTCGGCAACGGGGCCGTGGCCGACCTCTTCGTCGTCCTCGCCGACACGGTCGTCGACGGGCGGCGGCGCGGGCCGTCGTTCTTCGTCGTGCCGCGCGGGGCGGAAGGCGTGCGCGTCGGCCCGAACCCGCTCAAGATCGGCTTCCGGGCGCTGACGACGCCGACGGTCCATCTGGACGACGTCGAGGTCCCGCCCGAGAACGTGCTCGGAGCGGTGGGCGGGGCCGAGGACGTGCTCCTCCGCTCGCTCGACTACATCCGCTTCGGCGGGGCGTCCGTCATCCTCGGGATCGCGGTCGGCGCGCTCCGCGACGTCGTCCCCTGGGTCGAGGAGCGCCGCGTCTACCCGGGCGAGCCGCTCGTCGCGAAGTCGCACGTCCAGCTCGACCTGGCCGACCTCTACACCCAGGTCCAGCTCGTGCGCCTCATGCTCTGGCGGGCCGCCGACCTCCTCGACGCCGGCAAGCCCTGCTCGACCGAGACGTCGATGGCGAAGCTCGCCGCCTCGCGCCTCGCCGTCGAGGCGACGAACCGGGTCGTCCAGATGCACGGCTGGCGCGGCCTCGTCGCCGACGACGACCGCTTCCGGGCCGAGAAGCGCCTGCGCGACGCCCGCGTGACGACGGTCTACGAGGGCACGAGCGAGGTCCAGCTCCTCCACATCTTCCGCGAGCTGCGCCGCTCGGCGCAGGCCGGCGGGGACCTCTGAGGAGGGCGGCCGCGATGGCGCGCGTCATCCCGTTCACGCGGAACCGCCAGGCGATCTACGACCTCCTCACGCGGGCGAAGCGCTTCCACTGCTCGATCAGCGGCGTCTACGAGTACGACGTCACCGACCTCCTGGCGGCGATCGAGCGCGGGCGCGCCGCCGGCCGGCGCGTCGGCCTCATGGCCTGCCTCGTCAAGGCGACGAGCCTCGTCCTGGAGAGGCACCCGCGCCTGAACCACCACCTCTTCCACGGCCTCCTCCGCAAGTACGAGGTCGACTTCGAGGAGGTCTCCTGCAACCTCGTCGTCGAGCGAGAGGCGCAGGACGGCGAGCGCCTCCTCTTCCCGGTCGTCATCCGCGACTCGAACCGGCTCCCGCTCGAGGACATCCACGGGATCATCAAGCACCACAAGGAGGCGCCGCTCGACTCGCTCCCGCAGGTGCAGGCGATCCGCCGCCTCGAGCGCCTGCCGCGCCTCCTCCTCCGCTTCGCGAGCTACCGGATCCGGAGCGACCATCGCTTCTACCGCCGCTACTTCGGGACGTACGGCCTCTCGTCGCTCGTCCGCCGCGGGTGGGGCGGCGTCGCGGGCCACGCGGTCGCGAACACGGCCGCGAGCTTCTTCCCGGGCACGCTGGTCGAGCGCCCGTGCGTCGCCCCGGACGGCGCGATCCGGGCGCGCACGGTCCTCTTCGTCATGGTCGTCGTCGACCACTACCTCGTCGACGGGGCCGAGGTGACGGAGGCGATGGACTCGCTGCGCGCCCTCGTCGAGCGCCCCGACAACCTGGGGCTTGCGTGAACCGCATCTCTTTTCCTATCCTTCCCGTCCATCTTCGCGAGGGTCGGGCGTGCGCCCCCGGGATGCGCGTGGCGTCTTGTCGGCGCCCCGCCCTCGCGCACAAGGAGAAAGACATGCTTTCGCTCGGAAGAACGCTCTGCGCGCTCGCGCTCTGCGCGACCGCCGTCCTCGCGCTCGGCACCGCCGCCTTCGCGGGGGACCGTGCGGACTCCGCCCTCCACGGCACCTGGAAGGTGGACGTCGACAAGGCCATGGCCGCGCTCAAGGACGGCGAGGACTACAAGAAGGCGCCGGACGACGAGAAGAAGATGATGGAAGACTTCATGAAGGGCATCTTCGCCCTCATGGAGATCACCTTCACCGCGACCGAGCTGACCACCAGCCTCGAGGAGAACAAGCAGGCCCACGAGTGGAAGGTGACGAAGCGCGACGGCAACCGCTGGACCATCGAGACGAAGGAGAAGGGCAAGCCCGACGCCAAGACCGACTCGGGCGGGCTCGAGTGGGTCGACGACGACCACATCGTCCTGATCGAGAGCAAGGAAGGCAAGGAGGAGAAGCTCTACCTCGTCCGCCAGAAGTAGCCCTCCATCACGGGCCCGCGGCGCCCATGTAGACGCGAGGCGCTCGACCCCGTCGACATGGGCGCCGGCGGGCGCCCGCATCGCCACCGTCCCCACCCCCACCCCATCCCCATCCCACCCCCACCCCATCCCCATCCCACCCCCACCCCACCCCACCTCGATCCCCACTCCCATCCCCTCGTCCCGCTCCCCTCGCCGACCCTCCGGGCCGGCGCCGTCTCCGCGCGCCTCCCGTGCGGGAGATGAACGTTATCCCGCGGATTTCAGCAGGCGCTCGATCTCCCGGCGGCACTTGTCGAAGGAATCCGCCCGGCGGGCCGCGTCGAGGTCGAAGAGAGCCGTCAGCGCCGGCTGATCGAGAGTCTCGACGTAGCGACGACGCATGTGGCGACCCAACCACTCCTTGGCGCCGCGGATGGCCTCCGGGTCCCTCGGTGCCTCGAGGTCATCCGGCAGCCCGCAGCGTCCACGCAGGGACTCGGCGGCCGCGATGAACCACGACTCGAACTCGCTCCGCGCGAGCACGACCGCGAGCGGCACGTTCGACCGGGCAACGGTCGCCCTCTCGAGCCATCGAGGGCCTTCCTCGGCGGGGCAGTCGTCATCGGCATCGAGAAGGACCAGGACGGGTCCGCCCGCGGCCTTTCGCGGTCGGGATTGAGGCTGTAGAAGCCCATGCGAGACAGGGCCTCGTACACGGGCCGGAACTCGGTGAGGCCCGAGACGTTGACGAGGTAGAGTCGATCCGGTGCGGCCGCGGGAGCCACGCCGGTCGTGACGCGTTCCACGTTCCCGTGCCGGACCGAGTAACGTGCGGGCTCGCCCAGGGCCTCGGCCGCGTCCACGACGCACTCCTCCCGCTGGACTTCGTAGCCACCCTGAGGCCGAGCGCCGACGGTGAAGGTGTAGTGACCTCGACGACCGGAGCGCAACGCGAACTCGAGACGGATCCCGAAATGGGTGGGGTGACCGGCGGAACGCCGGCGCACTTCCTTGATGCCTCCTCGGTCCCTCAGCGCGTGGTCGAGCGAGTACCGGAGCGAGTCGGCGACGAACCGGAGCGCGTCGAGGAAGTTGCTCTTCCCGGCGCCGTTGGGCCCCACGAGGAACGTGAGGGGGCCGAGGCGGACATCGCACGCCGCGATGCTCTTGTAGTTCTTGAGAGCGACGCGCGTTAGGAAGGTCGAGTCGGGCATCGTGACGGGCCCGCGGCCCTCACTCCACCCACGGCCGCGCCTGCTTCACGACCAGCTTGCCGTTGCGGTCGATCTTGAACTCGATGTCCATGGCGAAGCCCTTGTCGGCCTGCCGGCCGTAGACCTGCTTGAAGTGGGACTGGATCTTCTCCATGGCCTTCGTCAGCTCGGCGACCTGGGGCTTCGTGAGGACGGTCCGGCCCGAGCGGACCTGGTTCGAGTGGCGGATGTACTGCGTCTCGTACTCGCCGCGCGGGCCGATCGCCGAGACGAGGAACTCGTCGGGGACGGCGCCGCCCTCGGGGTTCGTGACCAGCTCCTCGCCCGCCTGGACGTTGACGTAGAAGCCCGGCCAGTTGGGGTCGTAGATGTTCTTCGTGACGGCGACGCCGTTCGCGCCCTCGTCGTCGAAGTTCGGGTGGATGAGGACGCCCATGGCCGTCGTCATGTGGTCGACCTTGTAGAACTCGCGCTCCTCGAAGGCGCGGAAGTTCCAGAGGCTCGCCCACACCTGCTTGACCGTGCGGTCGATGTTCCCCTCGTCCGGGCGGTGCGTGTACGAGTCGTAGAGGCCGGCGCCGTTGAAGCCGGGCAGGTCCTCGTTGTTCGTGCTCGACCGGGCCCGGATCGGCTGCCCGGGCGGGAACGAGGCCTGCATGTCGCGGAGCTTGCCGGCGAGGTCGGGCGGGATGTCGGCGTCGCGGATCCTGCGGCGGAACGCCGTCAGCGCCTGCTCGCGCGCGGCCGGGTCCGACTTGAAGCGCGGGTCGGCCATCATGCGCTTCGCCTCGTCGTAGAGCCCGTTCTCCTTCATGAACTTGTCGTAGAAGTGGAACGGGACGCCGTAGCCGTCGGGCACGGTCCCCTGGGGCAGGATCTTCCGGAGCTCGGCGACGTTCGCCGCCTTCGCCCCGAAGGCGCGCGAGCTCCGGTTCCCGAGGTCGTCGAGGTCGACGATCTCGCGCTCGGAGAGGTCCCGCACCGGGCGCTGCGGGCGCGGCGGGCGCATCTTCTCGAGGTAGGCGTCGGCCTCGCGCTGCGTCGCCTCGCGGATCTTGAAGCCGTCGGGGCCGACCTCGTACTTCACGAGCTTGCCGATGAACGGCGCGATCCGCGGGTCGGTCGAGGCGTTCTTGACGTACGCGTTCGGCGTGTCGTTCTGCTTCGCCTTCAGGTTCACGTGCGAGAGCGGCGTCTGCGGCGCCTCCGTGATCACGCCCCCGACGTGCGAGAGGTCGTTCGGGATCGTCTTGAAGATGACGACGTCGCGCACGGTCGGCGGCCGCTCGCCCGGGCGCGACGGATCGACGACGCGCAGGACGCCGAAGCCCTCGCCCGGGTTGAGCGGGCTGTAGGAGACGTTCTTGAAGAGGTCGGTGGTCGAGATCGTCTTGACGCCGAGGCGCCTGAGGGCGGATCGCTCCTGCCGCGCCAGCGCCTCCTGCGTGTCGCCGGCCGGGTGGTACGCGATCTTGCCGGCGGCGAACGGCATGGCCTTCTCGACGGCGTCGAACGCCTTGGCCACGTGCGTCGCCTTGACGGGGTCCGTCGGCCAGAACTCGAGCGAGTAGAGGCCCTTCTGCCCGCGCGGCCCCTCGAACTGGTCGTGCGCGATGATCGTGCCGGCGAGGTTCTTGCGGTCGTCGCGGAAGTAGGTCCGGGCGTTGAACTCCTCGAGCGAGATCCGCTTCCCGAGCCCCTTCGTGGCGAAGTCGTAGTGGTAGACGTGGTTGTTCGTGTTGATCAGGTAGAGCTTCGGGTTCGGCCCGTCCACGTCCGTCATCAGGAACTTCACCTCGCGGGCCCCGAGCGCACCCGGGACGTCGTCGCGGCGCGCGAGCCTCTCGAACGTCGCCCGGTCGGGGACGCTCGTCGCCCCGGCCGAGATCGGCAGCGCGCCCGGGCGCGGTCGGGGGGCGGGGGCGGGAGCGGGGGTCGGGGCCGGAGCGGGCGTCGGCGTCGTCGTCAGGGCCGTGCGCGGCGCGATCGCGCGCGCCGCCAGGTCGTCGCCGGTCGGGAAGTTGATGCCGCCGCCGCCGGGGCCGATGCGCATGGACGACATGGTCCAAGCCTCCTCGAACAGGCCGTAATGCTATCACGAGATCCGCGGCCGGAAAAACAGGATCAGCACCGGCGTCACGAACAGGTCGGCGAAGACCGCCGTGAAGAGGGAGACGCCGATCAGCAGGCCGAGGTGCACGAGGCCGACGAACTGCGAGAGGGCGAGCGTCAGGAAGCCGATCGAGACGGCGCAGGCGGTCACGCACATGGGGAGGCCGGTCTCGCGGAGGGTCGCGAGGACGGCCTCCTCGTGGGCGTCGGCCGCGCCTCGGGCGACGGCGGCGGCGAACTGGCGGCGAAAACGGGCCAGGAACTGGATCGTGTCGTCGTCGGCGATCGTGAGCGTCACCGAGAAGGCGATGGCCGTCGACGGCTTCAGGGGGATCCCGGCGAGCCCCATGAAGGCGAACGTGAGCGCCAGGGGGAGGAGGTTCGGCACGAGGCCGATGAGCCCGAGGCGGACGGAGCGCAGGACGGCGCAGAAGGCGGCGAGCGAGACGAGGATCGCGATCCCGAAGCTCGCGGCCAGGCCCCCGACGAGCGTCCGGTGGACGTCGTCGGCCATGGCGAGGACGCCGGTCGCCTCGATCTCGTAGCGACCCTGGACGGCGGCGCGCTCGACGGCGAGCCGCGCTTCGAGACGGTCGGTGAAGGCGCGCGTGCGCTCGGCCCCCTGGTCGGGGACGGTCGCGAACACGCAGGCGGCGCGGCGGTCGAACGACAGGACGTCGCGCAGCATCTTGCCGTCGTCGAAGAGGAGCGCTTCCTTGGCGGCGAGGCCGCGCGTCGACGGCAGGGGCTGCGCCACGGCCGCCTCCTCGCCGGCGATGGCGCCGTGGACGCGCCGGAAGAAGTCGCCGGGCGAGGCCGCGTTCCTCGCCTCCGGGAACGTCGTCCGCATGTGGCGGGCGATGCGGTCGGCGAGGGCGATCGCCTCCGGCTCGAGCATCGGTTCGGCGTCGGCGTCGGCGTCGGCCTTTGCGTCACGTGACGCACTCTCCCCGGCAGGGCGGATCACGACCGAGAGCGGCACGGTCCCGCCGTACGCGTCCGTGCACCGCGCCAGGCGCCGCGCGATCGGGCTGTCCGGGCGGAGGTCGTCGTAGACCCGGTAGTCGCGGTGCGTGCGGGTCGCGGCGACGGCGGCCAGCGCGAGGATCGCGAGCGTGCCGGCGACCACCCGGCCGCGCCGCACGACGACGACGTGCTCGACGAAGGCCACGAAGCGCCCGAACGCGCCCGGGCCGGCGGCGGCACCGGCGCCGGCCGGCTTGCTCGCGTGCGCGTTCGCCGGGCGCGGCCCGAAGGCGTGCAGGCAGAGCGGCAGGACCGTCATGTTCGCGAGCCACGCGAGCATGACGCCGGCCGCGAGCGTCACGCCGAACTGGACGATGGCGACGATGTCGATCGCGACGAGCGAGAGGAAGCCGCAGGCGATCACGATCTCCGTCAGCAGGCACGGCCCGGCGGAGTCGGCGACGGCTTCCGCGAGCGCGTCGTCGTGGGCCTCGCCGCGCCCGAGGCGCTCCCGGAGGCCCGAGACGATGTGGACCGTGTCGCTGATCGAGACGATGGTCACGATCACGGGCGCGACCTGCGTCAGCAGCGTGAGCGGGGCGCCCAGGCGCAGTGCGACCCCGTCCCAGTACGGGACGACGGCGAGCGCGCCGAACGTCCAGAGGACGGCGGCCACGACCGTGATCATCGCCCCGGCGACGGCCCGCGCCTCCCGGAAGGCGACGAGCAGGAGGGCGACGACGAAGAGGAAGGCGACCGGCACCAGGCGGAGCACGTCGCGCCCGATCATCTCCGCGTACTCGGCCCGCGTGACCGGGAAGCCGCTGAGCGTGAGCGTCTGCCCGGGCCGCTCGTGCCGCGCGAGGACCGCGCGCGCGTCGCGCAGGAACCGCATGCGGGCGAGGAAGCGCGCCCGGGTGTCGGCGCGCGGGTCGCCCTCGGCGGCGAGCGTCACCCGGATCGCGGTCGCGCGCCCGTCGGGCGCGGCGACGCGCCAGGCGTACAGGGGATCCGTCGTCGCGATCGCGCGCCGCCGGTCGATCTCCGCGGGCGCGAGGTCGCGGTCCGGGAAGAGGCGCCCGGTCGAGAGCTCGTCCTCGCCCGTCGCCTCGATGTGGCGCACGGTCGTCAAGCCCTCGGCGTCGACGACGCCCTCGAGCGCGCCGAGGTCGCGCGCGAGCGCGCGCAACCGCTCGAGCCCGGCCGGCGTGTAGATGTCGGCGGCCTCGACGATGACGACCGCCCGGGCATCGCCGTACGGGAAGTCCGCCTTGTAGCGCTCGTAGGCCCGGCGCGCCGGATCCCGGACGGGGACGACGTGGTCGACCGAGAAGTCGGGACGGACGCGCGCCGCGGCGAGGCCGACCGAGAGCGCCGTGAGGGCGAGGACGCCCGCGAAGGTGAACGCCCGATGGCGGACGAGTCCGACGATGGCGCGCCCGATCACGAGGCAGATCCTATCACGCGCGCCGGGGGATGATCTCGAACCTTGCCCCCGTCTATGGATGAGATGGTAGGAGCTCGCATCCGGGCGCCGGCCCTCGCCCTCGCATTCCCGCTCGGGCTCCCGCTCCCGCTCCCGCTCGGGCTCCCGCTCCCGCTCGTGCTCGTGCTCGTGCTCGTGCTCGGACAGGCCCGCGCGGCCGACGACCCGCTCGTTCAGCCATCGCTCGTCGCCGCCTCGGCGTCGATCCGACCCGGCGGCGAGGTCGTGGTCGGCGTGCGCCTGCGCCTCGCGCCCGGCTGGCACGTGTACTGGATCAACCCGGGCGACGCGGGCACGGCGGTCCAGGTCGCCTGGGACCTGCCCGAAGGGTTCGCGGCCGGCGCGCTCGAGTGGCCGGTGCCCTCGCGCTTCGAGGCCGGCGGGATCGCGAGCTACGGCTACTCGGGCGAGCCCGTCCTCCTCGCGACCCTGCGCGCGCCGGCGTCGGCGGCGCCCGGGACGAGGGCGCGCATCGCCGCCAGGCTCGACTGGCTCGTCTGCTCGGAGGAGAGCTGCATTCCGGGCGAGGCGACGGTCTCGCTAGATATCGAGGTCGCCGCCGCGGAGCCGCACCCGTCGGCCGAGGCGCCCATCCTCGACGCCGCGCGGGCCCGCCTGCCGCGTGCGCCGGCCGGCCTGCGGGCGACGATCGTCGCCCAGGACGACGAGACCATCGTGCTGCGCGTGGAGCCGCCCGCGGACCTGCCGCTCGACGGCCGTACGGCCGCCGCCGGGCTCTTCTTCCCCGAGCGCGAGGGCCTGATCGAGGCCGCCGAGGAGCAGGCGGTGCGGCCGGTCGCCGGCGGCGCCGTCGAGATCACGCTGCCGCGGACGTCGATCGTGAAGGGACGCGTGGCGGAGGTGCGCGGCGTCCTGCGCGTGAAGCGGCTGCAACCGACCACGGAGGAGTTCGGCGTCGCGCTCGGGGCCGACGCCATCGACACCGGAAGGAAAGGGCAGGAGAAACAGGAGAGAGCTCGATGAATGTCGCCCGCAGCCTCATGACCGGACTCGCGTTCGCCGCGGTCGCGGCGATCGCCTCGATCGGCTCCGTCGACGCCGCCGACAAGGAGGTGAAGATCGGCGCGCCCGCGCCCGCCTTCACGCTCAAGGACACGGCCGGCAAGGAGCACTCGCTCGCCGACTTCAAGGGCAAGATCGTCGTCCTCGAGTGGTTCAACCACGGCTGCCCGTTCGTCGTGAAGCACTACGGCTCGAACAACATGCAGAAGCTCCAGAAGGCGTACGCCGAGAAGGGTGTCATCTGGCTCTCGATCTGCTCGTCGGCGAAGGGGAAGCAGGGCTACGACACGGCCGACGGCCACGCCAAGACGGCCCAGGAGAAGGGCACGGCCTCGACCGCCATCCTCGTCGACGACTCGGGCAAGGTCGGCCGCCTCTACGGCGCCAAGACCACCCCGCACATGTTCGTCATCGACGCCGAAGGCAACCTCCGCTATAACGGCGCGATCGACTCGATCTCGTCGGCGAAGCCGGCGGACATCGACCAGGCGCAGAAGTACGTCGTCGAGGCGCTCGACGCCCTCCTCAAGGGCGAGGCGCCGGCGACGACCGAGACGAAGCCCTACGGCTGCTCGGTCAAGTACTAGCCGGCTCGCCGTCTCTTCCTCGTCCCGCCTCACCGACCGTCGCGGTCGGGCTCCACCACCAGGATCGGGCGGCAGGCGACGCGCGCGCCGCCGCCGCCCGGTCCCGGTCCCGCGCCGTCGCGCCGCCGCCCGCGAGGCGGGCCTCGGCGATCGTCTCGCCCTCCGGCCCGCCGTCCCGGGCGTGGAGCCAGAGGGTCGCGTGCGCGACGCGCGTCCCGGGCGGGATCGCGGACACGTCGAACGCGATCTCGATGCGCCGCTCGCCGCCGAGCTCGAGGACCGGGGCGGCGTCGCCGGCGCCGTCGCGACAGCCGGCATAGGTGTACAGGTGTCGGCGCGCGCCCGCCCGTACTCGGGCGTGTCCTGGAAGAGGTGAAGGCCGCGGAAGCGGGCGTAGTAGTAGCGCGCCGAGAGCGGCCCGGCGAGCGCGGCCGCGGTCCACGCCATCTCGATCCGGAGGCACCCCCGCCCGAGCTGGCCGCGCGTCGTACCGCTCCCGCTGCGGCGCAGGGCCTCGAGCACGTCGTCCTTCGGCCGGTAGAAGTCCTTGCGGTCGAGGCGCACGAGCCGCCCCGCGTCGCCCTGCAGCAGCAGGTCGCCCGCCAGCTCGGTCTGCCCGTGGTCGGCGCCGTCGCGCGCCTTCGCCTCGGCCAGGAACGACGGCCGCGCCCGGCTCGAGAAGGGCCACGGGTTGTCCGTGATGCCGTGGCTGACGACGCCCAGGAAGAAGGCGACTCGCCGCCGGTCCTCGCGCGTCCACTCGCCCTCGCCGCGCTCGCCGAGCCCCTCGCGCACGACCTCGAAGTGCGCCTCCTGGTACGCGTGCCAGTGCGTGTGCTCGCCCGCCTCGGGGTCGATCCCCTCGTACCCCCAGTCCGGGAACTTACACGGGGCACACGGGGCGCCGTCCGGGCGTCAACCGCTCACGCCCGCGGCAGGCGTCGCAGCAGCTCCTCGTGGAACCGCTCCGGGTGCTCCCGGTGCAGGAAGTGGCCGCCCGGGAGGGTGACGACCTCGTAGCGGTCGCGATACCAGGGCCGCGCCCGCTCGAAGGCGGCGGGGCCGAAGGCGAAGTCGGTCGCCCCCGCGAAGGCGACGGCGGGCATGCGGATCGGCGCGACCTGCGAGGCCGACGGGCGGAGGCCGACGGCGCGGTAGTAGCCGAGCGCGGCCTCGAGGCAGCCGGGCTTCGCGAAGACCTCCTTCACGGCCCGCGTCTCGTCCGGGGGCACGTCCCAGGCGGGCGACCAGCGGCGCACCAGCTCGTCGACGTGGGCGAAGCCGTTCGCGCGGACGCGGTCGGCCGCGCCGCGGCGGCGCAGGAGGAAGAAGTGGCGCCCCTTCCAGGCGAGCCCGAGCGACGGGCGGATCGAGGCCGGGTGCGGGATCGCGATCGTCGCCAGGAAGCGGACCCGCTCGGGGAAGAGGTTCGCGACCCCGTAGGCCGCCGAGGCGCCCCAGTCGTGGCCGACGACGATCGCCTCCGTCTCGCCCAGCGCCTCGATCAGGGCGGCGGCGTCGCGCGCGAGCGCATCGGCCGTGTAGTCGCCGTCGGCCGGGATCGCCGTCGGCGCGTACCCGCGCAGGAAGGGGCTCACGGCCCGGAAGCCGTTCGCGGCGAGCGCGGGGCGCGTCCGGTCCCAGGTCTGCGGCGTGTCCGGGAAGCCGTGCAGGAGCAGGACCAGAGGGCCTCGGCCCTCCTCCAGGTAGGCGATGTCGAGGCCGTTCGCGCGCGCCGTCTGCGGGCTCGGGCTCATGCCGTCCGCCCGAGGAAGCGCTCGATCTCGGCGCGGCGCCCGATCGCGTCCCCGTAGCCGAGGTCGAGGAGCGGGAGCGTGTAGTGCGGGTCGAAGGCGAGGTAGCTCATGAGGTCCCAGCCGCGCTCGTCCGAGGCCCCGATCCCGCGGAGGAGGTAGCGCAGGGCGGCCGGCAGGTCGTGAAAGCGGTGCGAGGCGAGGTTGCCGAGGTCGGCCGAGGGGCGGAAGGCGAGGCACGGGATCGGCCGCAGGCCGGACGTCAGCTCGCCGCCGCGCTCGGGCGGGATCAGCGCCAGCGTCCGGTTGATGCGGTCGAGGCGCTCGAGGTCGGACTCGAGCGAGTCGAGGAACACGGCGTTCAGCAGCACGCCGCCCACGTCGGCGAGCGAGATCGGCCCGGGCGGGCGCGGGCGGTTCAGGAGGACGGTCTCGCGCTCGGGGCGGTAGTAGCGGATGCCGATCGCCAGGATCCGGTCGGCCCCGAGGTGGACGGCGGGGCTGAGCGGCGCGGTCAGGCGGATGCAGCCGTCGCCGTAGTCCGACCCCTCGACCTGGACGGGCCGGAAGAAGACGGGGATCGCCGCCGAGGCGAGGACGTGGTCGAGCGTGAGCCGCGCCCGCCGCCCGAGGCGCGAGGTCCGCGACCACGGCTCGATCGACTCGTCCCCGGCGTAGAAGCTGATCGCCGTCCCCGAGCGGTAGTTCGTCGCCGAGACCGCGACTCCGTGCAGGGTGCCGCGCGCGAGGGCGCGCTCGATCGCGCCGAAGTCGATGCACGAGCCGAGGAGCCGGCGGAGCGGCTCGCTGTCGAGGAGCGACGTCGCGCCGCCGCCGCCGCCGCCGAAGAGGCCGCCCGAGCCGAGCTGGGCGACGAGCCGGGCGCCCGTGCGGCCGAGGGCCAGCGGGTCCGCCCGGTAGACGTCGGCCGGCGTGAGCCCCGCCCAGAGCTCGTGGAGCCGGCGGGCGCCGGCGCGGAAGTCGTCCGCCCGGGCGGCCAGGAAGGCGACGTTGATGGCCCCGGCCGACGTCCCCGCCAGGACGCGGAACGGCAGCGGCCCGGGGCCGAAGACCTCGGCGATCGCCCGCAGGGCCCCCGCCTGGTAGGCGGCGCGCGCGCCGCCGCCCGTGAGGACCAGGCCGAGCCGCTCCCCGGTCGGGCCGGCCGCGCTCGCGCTCACTCCCCGGCCTCGCGAGGCTCGGGCGACCGCCACGCCTGGACGCGATGGTTCCCCTGGTCGACCACGAAGAGCAGGCTCCCGTCGGCCGAGAAGGCGAGGGTCGTCGGGTGCTCGAGCTCGCCCGGCCCGCGGCCCCGGCGCCCGAGGGTCCGCACCAGCTCGCCTCCCGGCGGCTCGAGGACCTGCACCCGGTGACCCGCGTGGTCGACGACGTACAGGAGGCCGCTCGCTCCGAACGCGAGCCCCTGCGGATGGGCGAGCACGGCCCGCCCGCGCGCGGCGAGGGTCCGGACGAAGGCGCCCTGCCGGTCGAAGACCTGGATCCGGTGGTTCCGGCTGTCGGAGACGTAGACGTGCCCGTCTCCGCCCAGGGCCAGCTGCACGGGACCGTCCAGCTCCCCCTCCCCCGCCCCCTGGCGGCCGATGCTCCGGAGGAACGTCCCCCGACGGTCGAAGACCGCGACCCTCTGCCCGTTGAAGTCGGCCACGTAGACCTCGCCCGCGAGCCGGTCCACCCGGACGTCGCGAGGGTTCCGGAGCGGCCTCTCCGGCGGGCGGACGGCCCTTCCGAACTCGCGGACGAAGCGCCCGTCCCCGTCCCACACCTGGATGCGGTTGTTCCCCGTGTCGGCGACGAACAGGAGCCCGTCGCCGGCCGGGTCCACGGCATCGACCCAGGCGACCTCGCCCGGCCCGGTGCCCTCTCGCCCGAGCGACCGCAGGAAGGTCCCGTCCGGCCCGAAGACGGAGATCCGGTGGCCGAGGTCGTCGGCGACGAGGATGCGCCCGCCCTCGCCCACGCGAACGCCGAACGGTCCGCCGAACTCCCCGGGCCCGCCGCCCTGGCGCCCGAACAGGAAGGCCATCTCGGGGAGGGTCGGGTCCTTCGACACGAGCGGCCCCTCCGCCTCCCCGCGCCCCCGGGCCTGCGCCAGCACCATCGCCGTCGCGGCCAGGGCGGCGGCGACCCCGGCGACGAGGGCCACGTCCAGGCCGCCCCGGCCACGGCGCGCCGCCATGGGCTTGCCCGCGCCCGCCATCGTGGCCGTGAGGGTACGCCGGCGGATGGCCGGCGTCAACGTCGACGTGGGTCCGGCCCGGTCACGTCGCCGCCCGACCCGTCACGGCCTCGCGGGCGGCCGCCAGCCACGGCTCGGGCCGGTCCGGGATCGCCGCGAACCCCGGAAAGCCGCCCCAGGCGAGGCTGCGGGCCAGGTGGGCCCGCAGGGTCTCGCCCTCGACGGGCCCGCCCTCGATCCGCGGGTCGTCCGCGTCCGCCGCCAAGGCCGGCAGCCAGACGTCGAGCGTGCCCCCGGAGTAGCCCGCCTTGCCCGCGATGTCCGGCGCCAGGCGGAGCGCGTGGGGCGCGTCCTCGAGGGCCTCGTCGAGCGCCTCCTCGACGAGGGCATCGGGCGGCCGGATCACGAGGGGGTCCGTCCACCACGTGCCGACCTCCTCGCGCCCGCCCGGAAGGGCGACGCACGCCGGCCGCGGCCAGCGCGGATGCTGCCCGCGGAGGTCGACGCTCCCGACGACCTCCCAGAAGGCGCGGAGGACGACGGGCACGGGCCCGAGCGCCTTCTCGAGCCGCGCCAGGGCCTTCCTCGCCAAGGCGGTCGGCGGGCGGAGCGCGCGCCGCCGGTCGGCGAACCGGTAGCCGGTCCGCGCGAGGTGCCGGACGAGGCGGTCGAGCGCGGCGCGCGCCGCCTCGAGCTCGGCGACGACGGCGGCGCCGGGCGGTCGCGGCGGGCGAGCCTTCGCGGGCGCACGGATCGGGACGAGGGGCACCCGCGCCTTCGCCGCCGCCTCCGCCCCGGGCCCCGCGTGGCGCAGGACCGCGGCCGCCGCGTCCTTGAGGCGCCGATCCTGCCGGCACGCCGCCGCCAGCTCCACGAGGCGCGGGTCGGCCGCCAGCCAGCCGTGGCTCGCGCGGCCGCGCTCCCCGTCCTCGGCGTCGCGGGCGACGAGGTCGAGCAGGTCGCCCGCGCGCGCCCGTCCCGCCTCGCTCGCGAGCGTCGCCGGGCCGCCCAGGGCATCGACGGCGCCCCGCGCGCCGGCGGCGAGGAGGGCCGAGATCGCGAGCCGCCGCGCCCCCGGGCGGGGATCGTCGAGCGCGCTCGCCACGAGCGCGAGGCTCGACGCCGTCCCGCGTCCGATGAGGAGGCGCCCGGCCGTCCGGAACACCTCGTCGCCCCCGTCCCGGAACAGGCGCTCGACGAGCGGCCAGGTGGGCCCGGGATCGAACCGGACGAGGTAGCCGAGGAGCGAGAAGGCGAGCAACCGGTCCCGCGGGTCGAGGTCGCGGCGCGCGAGGTCGCCGATCTCCTCGAGCGCGGCCCGGGCCTCGGCCGCGCCCCCCTCGAACGAGGCCGTCTCCGGCCCGCCGGCGACGTAGGGGAGGCGCCGGTGGGCGAGCAGGAGCCGGAACGCCTCCCGGGTGCCGGATCGCCCGAGCGCCCGGCCCGCCGCCTTGCCGAGGAGCAGCCACGGGCCGCCGGGGGCCGCCAGGAGCTCCGCCGCGACCGGCGTCACGGCGTCCGCGTCGAGGCGCGACGCGACCTCGAGGCCGAGCTCGACCGCGCCCGGGTCGCCCGCCTCGAGCGCGGCGAAGAGCGCCTCGATCCCCGCGTACGCGTCCTGGAAGCGCCGCACCGCCCGCGGCGCGTCGAGGCCCGTCTCGTAGACGTGGAGCCGGACGCCGGGCCCGGGCCCGGGCGGGGCCAGCCCTTCCGCGACCGCGCGGGCGGCCCCGGCCCGCGCCCGCAGGATCCGGGCGAGGGCCCTCCCGGCGCGCCGGCTGCGGGCGGGGTCCCACCCGTCCACGGTCGGGCGCTTCACCCCTCTGGCGGCGGTCCCGGCGGCGCTAGGGCCGCCGCCGCGGCCGCCGCGACCGCCGGCGAGAAGCAGGCGTTCAGGGTGCGGAGCTTGTTCAGGCCGTCGAGGGCGGCGACCTTGTAGCACTCGGCGAGCGTCGGGTAGTTGAAGACGCCCTCGACGAAGTAGTCGAGCGTGCCGCCGAGCGCCATGACCGCCTGGCCTATGTGGACGAGCTCGGTCGCCTGCGTGCCGAGGCCCCAGACCCCGAGGATCTTCCGTGTGTCGAGGTGGAAGATGAGCTTCAGGAGCCCGTGCGGGTCGCCGACGATGTGCCCGCGCGCGATCTCCTTGTAGCGGGCGAGCCCCGTGTCGAAGGGGACGCCGCGTCGCGTGAGCTCGCTCTCGGAGGCGCCCACCCAGCCGATCTCGGGGATGGCGTAGATGCCGAACGGGTAGAGCGCCGGCACGCTCCGCGCCTCGACCCCGAACATGTGGCAGGCCGCGAGCCGGCCCTGCTCGCTGCTCGTGGCGGCGAGGGCCGGGAAGCCTATGACATCGCCGACCGCGTAGATGTGCGGGACGGCCGTCTGGTAGCGCTCGTTGACGGCGATCCGGCCGCGCGCGTCGGCCGCGAGCCCGGCCTTCGCGAGCGCGAGGTCCGCCGTCGCGCCCTGCCGCCCGGCGGAGAAGAGGACGGTGTCGGCGACCAGCCGCTTCCCGCTCTTCATGAGGACGACCGTCTGGCCGGGGCGAGACGGGTCGAGCCGGTCGACCTCCTCGCCGAGGCGCAGCGTCATGCCGAGATCGCGCGCGTGGTACGCGAGGGCGTCCACGATCTCGCGGTCGACCATGTCGAGGATCTCGGTCCGCTTGTCGACGAGCGTGACGTCGACGCCGAGGGCGGCGAAGATCGTCGCGTACTCGAAGCCGATGATCCCGGCCCCGACGACGACGAGCGTCCGCGGCAGGCGCGGGAGCGCGAGGATGTCGTCGCTCGTCAGGACCGTGCGGTGGTCGACGGGCACGCCCGCCGGGACGGCCGGCGTCGAGCCGACGGCGATGGCCACGAACGACGCGTGCAGGCGCCGGGCGGTCACCCCGTCGTCGACGATCACGTCGTGCGGCGTCTCGAACCGGCCCGTCCCGCAGTAGAGGCGGACGCCGTTCCGCTCGAGCTGCGCCCTCACGACCTCGCGCTCCCGCCGGATGACGTCGCCCGTGCGCCGCAGCAGCTCCGCCATCGTCGGCCGCGGGCGCGACCAGGCGGCCTCGCCGTAGAGGTGCCGCTGCCGGAGCCCGGAGAGGTCGAGGACGGCCTCGCGCAGCGTCTTGCTCGGGATCGTCCCGGTGTTGACGCAGACGCCGCCGAGGTCGCCGCCCCGCTCGACGAGCGCGACCCGCTTCTCGAGCTTCGCGGCCTGCACGGCCGCGCGCTGCCCGGCCGGCCCGCTGCCGATGATGACGACGTCGAAGGTCTCCATCCGGTTCGCGTCAACTCTATGGAGTGCGACCGCGCCCGTCAATCGGGCGGGCGCTCTCTTGACACGCGCCTGCGCGCGGTTAGGTTGATGCGTTCCTTGCTGCCGAGGAGGTCCGTCTTGGACACGAACCTGAGGATGGCGCGCTGGCTCGTCGCCGCCGCCCTGCTCCTTCCCGCGGCTTTCGTCGTGAGCATGGTCATGGCCGACGAACCGATCCCGGCGCCGGCCGACGTGGCCGCGCCCCCCGCCGACGCCGAGCGCACGAAGTCCGGGCTCGCGAGCAAGGTCCTCGCCAGGGGGACCGGCACGGAGCACCCGACCGCCGAGGACACCGTCAAGGTCCACTACACCGGCTGGACCACGGACGGGAAGATGTTCGACAGCTCGGTCGCGCGCGGCGAGCCGATCGCCTTCCCGCTGAACCGCGTGATCCCCGGCTGGACCGAGGGCGTCCAGCTCATGGTCGAGGGCGAGAAGCGCCGCCTCTGGATCCCCGAGGAGCTCGCCTACAAGGGGCGCCAGGGCCGGCCCCAGGGCATGCTCGTCTTCGACGTCGAGCTGCTCGACATCCTGAGGGCCCCGCCCGCCCCGCCGGACGTGGCCGCGCCGCCCGGGGACGCCGAGCGGACGGACTCCGGCCTCGCCTCGAAGGTCCTCGTCAAGGGCACGGGCAAGGACCACCCGACGGCGAAGAGCACGGTCGAGGTCCACTACACGGGCTGGACGACGGACGGGAAGATGTTCGACAGCTCGATCACCCGCGGGCAGACGGCGACGTTCCCGCTCGACCGCGTCATCCCGGGCTGGACCGAGGGCCTCCAGCTCATGGTCGTGGGCGAGCACCGCCGCCTCTGGATCCCGGAGGCGCTCGCCTACAAGGGCGCGCCGGGCGCGCCGAAGGGCATGCTCGTCTTCGACGTCGAGCTGATCCGGATCGTGAAGTGACCGGACCCGCCCCAGCCCGCGGGGCCGCCTGGGCGCGCCGGCTGCGGCGCGCCCTAAGGGTCGTCGCCGTCCTGGTCGCCCTGGCCGCGGCCGGCGTCCTCGTCCTCGGCTCGCTCCCGCTGCCCGAGGACTTCCAGGGCGACGAGCGCACGGCCGGCGCGGGTGCCGCCGGCGCCGGGACCGGGCTCGACCGGCCCTTCCCGCCCATGCCGCACCCGCCCGGGAACCCGCCGTCGGGGGCGGCCTTCGAGAAGCGGGTCGAGCTCGGGCGGCTGCTCTTCTTCGACCCGGTGCTGTCGGGCGAGAACGACCTCTCGTGCGCGACGTGTCACCACCCCGACCTCGGGTTCTCGGACGGGCGCGCCCGGTCCATGGGCAAGGGCGGCCGGGGGGTCGGCTTCGCGCGCAAGGACGGGGCCGAGATCCGGCGCGCCGCGCCGACGCTCTGGAACGCGGCCTTCAACCACCGCCAGTTCTGGGACGGGCGCGCGGCCACGCTCGAGGAGCAGGCGAAGGGCCCGATCACGAGCCCGGACGAGATGGCCCAGGACCCGGACGAGCTCGTGCGCGAGCTGCGGGCGATCCCGGAGTACGCGCGCCGGTTCGAGGAGGCGTTCGGCGGCGCCGTCACCTTCGACCACGTCCTCCAGGCGATCGCCGCCTTCGAGCGGACGCTGCTCTCGCGCCGCTCGCCGTTCGACCGCTTCGCCGCCGGCGACCGCACGGCCCTCACGCCGGCTGAGCGCCGCGGCTTCAACCTCTTCCGCTCCGGGAAGACGCGCTGCTTCGAGTGCCACGGCGCGCCGACGTTCGCGAACCCGGACTTCAAGGCGATCGGCGTCCCCGACCTGGACCCCGCGAGGCCGGACCTCGGCCGCGAGGAGGTCGCGGGCGGCGAGGGCCATCGCCGCGCCTTCAAGGTGCCGACGCTCCGCAACGTCGCCCTCACCGACCCGTACATGCACAACGGGCGCTTCACGGCCCTCGAGGAGGTCATCCACTTCTACGCCCGCGGCGGCGGCCCGGGGGCCGGGCTCACGGACATCCCGAACCTCGACGACAAGATCCGGCCGTTCGAGATCACGGCCGAGGAGACGGACGACCTCGTCTCGTTCCTGCACGCGCTCACGGACGAGTCGGCGCTGCCCGCGTTCCCCGAGCGCGTCCCGTCGGGGCTGCCGGTGGTGCCGCGCCTCGAGAACCCGGGGCGGGCGCTGGCCGCGCGCTCGAACGTCCCTTCGCCCGCGGCTCCGGCCGCCGCCCCGCGCCCGCCGGCGATCGGCACCCGTCCCGCGCCCGCCACGATCCGCGTCGCCGCCGGCGAGTCGATCCAGGCGGCCGTCGATCGCGCCGGCCCGGGCGACACGATCGAGGTCGCGGCCGGCACCTACGCCGAGGCCGTCACCGTCGACCTCGACGGGATCACGCTCCGCGGCGCGGGCGCCGGCGCGGACCCCGGCGCGACCGTGCTCGACGGCGGCGGCCGGCTCTCCGACGCCGTGATCGCGACCGGCAGCCGCTTCACGATGAGCGGCTTCCTCGTCCGGGACTACACGGCGAACGGGGTCGTCGTCCAGAACGCGCACGACGTCGCCCTCCGCGACCTGAGCGTCGCCCGCACCGGCCTCTACGGCGTGTACCCCGTCGGCTGCACGGGCGTGCGGGTCGAGCGCGTGACGGTGACGGGCGCGGCCGACGCCGGGATCTACGTCGGCCAGTCGCGCGACATCGTCGTCCGCGACTGCAAGGCGTTCGCGAACGTCACGGGGATCGAGATCGAGAACTCCGTCGACGCCGTCGTCGAGAGCAACGACGTCCGCGACAACGCGGGCGGGATCCTCGTCTTCGTCCTGCCGAACAACCCGTCCAAGGTCGGGCGCGGCTGCCGCGTCGTCTCGAACCGGGTGATCGACAACAACCACCCGAACTTCGCGAACCCGCGGGCGATCGTCGCCAAGGTCCCGGTCGGCACGGGGATCCTCGTCATGGCGGCCGACGACACGGAGATCACCCGGAACGAGATCCGCGGCAACGACTCCTTCGGGGTCGCCGTCGTCGCCCTCGACTCGTTCTTCCCGAAGGGGACGACCTTCGACGTCGGCCCCGTCCCCGAGCGGACCCACGTCCACCACAACACGTACGCCGACAACGGTCGCCGCCCGGCCGAGATGGTCACGTCCGCGGGCCTCGGCGGGGCCGACCTGCTCTGGGACCTCTCCGGCTGGTCGAACACGTGGGAGGAGCCGGAGGCGACGCGCGGGACGCCGATCCTCGACGCCCGCCTGCCCGCGGTCGCGCGGCGCGCCGCCTACCGCCTGCTCATCTTCGCCCGCGACAAGCTGTGAGGAGAAGGGACGTGCGAAGCTTCGCCCCGCTCGCGCTGTCGGCGCTCATCGGCGCCGCCCCCGCCGTCGCCGAGGAGTACCGCCGCCCGCCGCCCGAGATCGCGGCGATCGCCGAGGCCCCGCCGACGCCCGACGTGCGCGTCTCGCCGGACGGCCGCTGGCTGCTCATCCTCGAGCGGCCGGCGCTCCGCCCGATCGCCGAGGTCGCGCGCCCCGAGATGCGGCTCGCCGGGCTCCGCTTCGACCCGCGCACGAACGGGCCGAGCCGCGAGGGGTACGCCACGCGCCTGCTCCTCGCACGCCTGCGCGGCACGTCCGAGGAGGTCGCCGCGCCCGCCCGGCCGATCGCCGGGCTGCCGGAGGGCGCCCGCATCCGCGACGTCGCCTTCGCCCCCGACGGGACGCGGTTCGCCTTCGCCCTCGCCCGGACCGACGAGATCGAGCTCTTTTGCGCCGACGTCGAGGCGGCGAAGGCGCGCCGGCTCGCCGGGCGCCTGAACGGCGCCGACGGCGACTCGCCGTTCCACTGGCTCCCGGACTCCGCCGGCCTCGTTGCCCGCCTCATCCCCGAGGGACGGGGCGCGCCGCCCGCGCCGCCCGAGGTCCCGGCCGGCCCGATCGTCCAGGAGAGCCTCGGGCGCAAGGCCGCCGCCCGCACCTACCAGGACCTGCTCGCGAGCCCGCACGACGAGGCCCTCTTCGAGCACTACCTGACGGCCCAGGCGGCGATCGTCCCGCTCGACGGGAAGGCGATCGTCCCCATCGGCCCGAAGGGCGTCGTCGAGCGCGCCGACCCGTCGCCCGACGGCCGGCACGTCCTCCTCTCGACGATCGTGCGGCCTTACTCGTACCTCGTCCCCGCGTCGCGCTTCCCGCGGCGCGTCGAGGTCTACGGACGCGACGGCAAGCTCGTGAAGCGGATCGCCGACGTGCCCCTCGCCGACGCCGTCCCGATCGGCTTCGGCGCCTGCCCGACCGGCCCGCGCGGCTTCGCCTGGCGGGCGGACGCGCCGGCGACGCTCGTGTGGACGGAGGCCCAGGACGGCGGCGACCCCGAGCGCGACGCGCCCGTGCGCGACCACGTGCGCGCGCTCGCCGCGCCCTTCGAGGGCGAGCCGGCGCTCGTCGTCGCCCTCGGCTTCCGCCACGCCGGGATCGCCTGGGGCCGCGACGACCTCGCCCTCGTCAGCGAGTCCTGGCCGAAGACGCGGAGGACGCGGACGTGGGCGATCGACCCGCGGGCGAGGGGCGGCGCGCCGCGGATCCTCTTCGACCGCTCGTCCGAGGACCGCTACGGCGACCCGGGCACGCCGCTCCTGCGCCCGGGGCCGCGCGGGGCGCGCGTCCTTCGCTTCGCGGCCGACGGCCCGCTCGCGATCTACCTGGCCGGCGAGGGGGCGACGTCCGAAGGGAACCGCCCCTTCCTCCGCCGCCTCGACCTGACCCGGGAAGGCGCGGAGCCCGCGGAGGTCTTCCGCTCGGCCCCGCCCTTCTACGAGCGTCCCGTCGAGATCCTCGACGACGCCGGCCGCTTCCTCCTCCTGCGCCGCGAGTCCCCGACCGAGCCGCCGAACTACTTCGTCCGCGACCTCGAGAAGGGCGCGCTGGCCGCCGCGACCGACTTCCCGCACCCCTACCCGCAGCTCCGCGGGGCGCGGAAGGAGCTGATCCGCTACGTCCGCGCCGACGGCGTCCCGCTCTCGGCCACGCTCCACCTGCCGCCCGGCTGGAAGCCCGAGGACGGGCCGCTGCCGACGCTCTTCTGGGCCTACCCGATCGAGTTCAAGTCGCTCGACGCCGCCGGCCAGGTGACGGGCTCGCCGCACGCCTTCTCGCGCATCGGCCCCGGCTCGCCGCTCTACTGGCTGGCGCGGGGCTACGCGATCGTCGACGACCCGAAGATGCCGATCGTCGGCGAGGGCGATGTCGAGCCGAACGACAGCTACGTCGAGCAGCTCGTCGCGAGCGCGCGCGCCGCCGTCGACGAGGTCGTGCGCCGCGGCGTCGCCGACCCCGAGCGCTGCGCGATCGCCGGCCACTCGTACGGGGCGTTCATGGCGGCGAACCTCCTCGCCCACACCGACCTCTTCCGCGCCGGCATCGCGAGGAGCGGCGCCTACAACCGCACCCTCACCCCGTTCGGCTTCCAGGGCGAGGACCGCCCGCTCTGGAAGGCGCGCGACGTCTACTTCCGCATGTCCCCGTTCGTCCACGCCGAGAAGATCGACGAGCCGCTCCTCCTCATCCACGGCGCCGACGACGAGAACGCCGGCACCTTCCCGATGCAGAGCGAGCGCCTCTACGCCGCCATCCGCGGCCTCGGCGGCACGGCCCGCCTCGTCCTGCTCCCGCACGAGGGCCACGGCTACCAGGCCCGCGAGTCCGTCCTCCACATGCTCTGGGAGATGGCGGAGTGGCTCGACCGGCACGTCAAGCGGGCGTCGCCGCGGCCGCCGGCGCCGACGTCGCCGCGAGGTCGATGAACCCGCGGACCCAGATGAGGTCGATCGCGATCGCGGCCGCGAGCGGCGTGTCCACGCTCGTCTCGACCGCCGCCACGTGGCGCGCGCCGCGGCGCGCGAGGTAGTCGCTGACGCTGCCGTCGTGGGAGACGATGAAGCCCTCGGCGTCGGTCGCGCCGCCGGCGCCGACCGCGCGGCCGGCCGCGATCGGCGCGTGGCGCGCCGCCGCCGCGAGCAGCGGCCGGTAGGCGGCGCGGTCGCCGAAGATGTAGGCGTAGACGTGCGGCCCGGCGACGTCCGCGTCCTGGTGGATGTCGAGGGCGGCGGCCGGCGGGTCGTCGCGCTCGAGGTCGGCGAGCAGGGCGCGCGTCTCCTTCGGTCCGCCGGCGAACGGGACCCATCGCTCGAACCTCTCGTCGGGGCCGATCTCGCCGCGGAGGACGCCGGGCGCGACCTCGTAGCGCAGGAAGTCGTTGTTCGGCCGCTCGCCGCTCCGGTTGTAGCGCGTCCCGTCCTCGAACCCCGACGGGTTCGCGCACGGGTAGATCGTGAGCCCCACCCCGCGCGCGCGGGCGTGGGCGACGATGCCGGGCGCGCCCTCGAGCAGGGCGAGCGGCCCGGCCGGCTCCTCGCCGTGGAACCCGCTCGTGACCGTCAGGCGCGGGCGCCCGGGGACGGCCGCGAGGAGGGTGAGCTTGAGCAGCGGGTAGCGCTTCCCGCCCTCGATGACGGCCCCGTACTCGGAGACCTCGAGGCCCGCGCCGCCCGCGCCGGCCTCCGCCGCCCGGGCCCGGAAGCGGGCGACGTAGTCGGCGTGCTCCACGGCGGCCGCGGCGCCACCCGGCTCAGCCGGGGTTCTTGTCGAGCTTGAGGATCCGCGGGTCGACGCTCGCCCGGAGATCGAGGAGCGACGCCGACTTCACGGTCCCGGTCGTCCGCCGGTGCTCGTTCAGGTAGGCGACGGTCTCCTCCCCCGTCGTGATGCCGAACGGGTGGCCGTAGTACTTGCCCTTGCCGAGGGAGATGACGTTCTCGCCCTGCCAGCCCGCGTTGTAGCCGGCGAGGCTGACGCTCCAGTTCTTGAAGTACGTGTAGTCGCCGGGCTTCAGGTCCTTCTTGACGACGTCGGGCGAGGACGCGACCTTCCCGGAGCGCCCCTCGCCGCGGATCTTCCAGACGGCCGCGGCGTCGTTCTCCTGGACCCACGGGCCGATCTTCAGGTCCTTGCACACGCGGTCGAAGTCGCGCTCGCCGTTGAGATCGAGCATGGCCTTGTAGCGGAGGACGACGAGCGCGGTCGCGCACTCGAACTGGTACTCCTGCGGGTTCTGGAAGATGTCGCGGATGGCCTCGCTCGGCTTCGCGCCGCGCTTGAGGAACATCGTGCCGAGCGTCGTCCCCTCGGTCCGGAAGTACTTCGGGTTCGCGCGCAGGTCGCCGAACTCGTGGCGAGCGTCCGCCATCGCATGGGACGCGTCGACCATGGCCGAGCCGATGAGGACCCTGTCGCGCAGCGCCTGCCCGATCCGCTGGACGTTGACCTTCCCGGCGGCGTCCTTCGTGAAGATCAGGTCGTCCTTGTCGAGCTTGCCGTCGAAGTTCGAGTCGAGGAGCTTGCTCTTCTCGAGGTGCCCGAGCAGGACCTCCTGGTAGCGCTTGATGTGGCCGTTCATGGACCCGACGCGGCCCTGGAGGTAGGAGACCGCCTCGAAGTCGACCTTCGCCGGGTCCTGCCCGAGCGCCGACACGAGGATCGCGCGCGCCTTCTCGGGGCCGTACTTCCGCGCGATCTGCGCCTCGGCCTTCCGGATCTCGCTCCTCGTGATCCGGCCGTCGCGGGCCTCCGCCTTTAGGAGCGCGCCCGCCTCCTCGGCCTCGGCCCGGGTGAGGCGCACGGGCGCGGGCTCGACGGGCTCGGGGCTCGGAGGCGGCGCGCGACCGATCGACGACATGGGGACCTCCTCTTCGCGGGGGGCGCCGGGCTCACTCGAACGGCCAGCGGTACGACCCCTGCGGCTCGATCTCGGTGCGCTCGGCCCGCAGGAGCAGCGCCGGCGTTCCCTCGACGTTCCACTTCTCGATCGCCCCGCCCGGCGTCAGGTAGAAGAACTCGAGCGCGAAGCGCCCGCTCCTCTCGTCGCGCTCGAAGGCGAGGGGCGCGCAGTATCGGCGGAAGCGCTGCTCCCGCTCCTCGTCGTACTTCGCGAACCAGGCGTGGAGCGGCATCCGCCCGCGCAGCCGCTGCGGGCAGAGGAGCGCGCCGCTCTCGGCCGTCCGGAGCCAGCGGATCGCGCTCGCGAGCGCCTCGACGCCGAGGGTCCCGGGGATCGAGCCCAGCTCGTCGACGAGGACGGTCGAGAGGTCGCGGAGCCCCTCCCGCCCGCTGAGGCACACGACGGGCTTCCCCGCGGGCAGGGCGAACGTCGCCGAGAGCGACCGGTCCCCCTTGCTCACGAACCAGAGCAGGCGGTGCCTCCTCGCCCACGGGAACTCGTCCGAGAGCTCGGTCACGAACCACTCGGCCGTGAGGTGCGGCTCGAGGGCGAGGAACTCCGGGCTCTTCGGATCCGTCGGCACGGCGGTCTTCACGTCACTTGACGACCACGACCGGGCTCCGCGGGTCGACGCGGGCCTTGAAGTCGGCCATCGGGACCTTCGCGCAGCCCGGGGTCGAGCCGGACGCGATGTTCGGGTAGGGGTCGCGGAGGAGGACGAACTTCTTCCCGGACCCCGGCGGCTCCTCGACGACGCCGTCCACGATCAGGCGGTGGTTCGCCTTCGGCGGCTTCGACGGCGGGTTCGCGTTGTCGATGCCGACCAGGAACGTCTTCCCGTCCTTGGCCTTCGTGGAGCCTTCGATGTCGTCCAGGAGCTGCTTCTGGCCGGCCTCGAACTGCGCCGGGTCGTTGGCCTTGCCCTGGATGTCGTTGATCGCCTTCGTCTTCTCCGACTTCTTGTCGGAGACGGCCTTCTGTGCCGCCTCGTGGGCCTTGACCGTCTTCTCGAACTCCGCCTGCTTCTTCTTCCAGGTGTCGAGGTCGTCCTTGTACTTGTCCCGCTCCCGCTTCGCCTCCTCCATCCTGTCCTTCGCGCGCTCCTCGTTCGCGCGCGCTTCCATGATCTCGTTCTCGAGCTTCTCCACCTGCTCGCCGCCCATGTAGTGCTTCTCTTCGCAGTCGACGCCGCCGTTCTTCAGGAACTCGGCGATGAAGTAGGGGTTGCTCCCCTCCTCCTTCGAGTACTCGACGCCGCCGGGCGGCGGGGCCTTGGCGGCTTCCCGAAGGCCGCTCTCGTCGCCGCTGCTGTACTTCCCCTTCTGCTCGAGGATCATGCGCATGGACGCGACGACGCAGGAGTTCGGCTCCTCCTGGTTGGCGAGCGGCTGGCCGCGGCAGTCCACGGTCTGCGTGACCGCGGGGGCCGTGTGCGCGCCGCCGAACCCGCCCTCCATGCCCGGCTGCGGCGGTCCCGAGCAGAGGGTCACGTCCCCCATGCGCGCGGCCGGAAGCCCTTCGACGACGACCGTCGGGAAGCCGGGCGGCAGGATCTTCCCGCCGACGTGGGGCTTCGGGCCGTCGGACATGGGGCAGGTGAACGTGTCGGTGATGCGCGCCGCGGCGAACGAGTTCACCTGGACCTTCGTCGCGCCGTTGAGGACGGGGCCCGAGTGCGCGGCCATGGCCGTCTTGTGCGCGGCCGGCTGCCCGCCGATCACGACGTTCGCGGAGCCCGTGATGACGCTGCCGATCATGTTCGACCCCAGATGTTAGGGCCGGTTTGGGGCCGAGTCAACCCGGGGCGATGTTTGACACGCGGCCGGCCGGTCGTTAGCTTCTCGACCGCATGATCGTCCGGACGGGCGTCGGGGCCGCCTGGAACTACACGATGGGACCGGCGCTCCTCTACACGGGGCGCCGCTCGATCGACGAGATCTACCGGCAGCGGATGCCGGTCGTCGTCGTCGCCGAGTTCATTCCGCTCGCCGACCTCGAGAAGATCGAGCTGACGCGCGTCTACGGGTTCGTGATGGCCCGGGGCTCGACGACGGACCCCGAGTACGCCTTCTACATGTCGCGGCGGAAGGCGACGGTCCTCGGCGTGGCGACGATCATCGCCGACGTCGGCGCCGGGACGCGGGTCGTCGTCGACGGCGTGAACGAGCGCGTGTACGTCGACCCCGACGACGAGACGGTGAAGCTCTACGAGGAGCTGCGCCGGCGCGGTCCGGGCCCGATGTCGCCCGAGAAGGTCGCCGAGTTCACGCGCGCCACGCTCCACGGCGCCGTCCGCGGGCACGACTTCACCGACACGATGTCGAGCGCGGTGGTCGCGGCCGCGAGCCAGTCGCTCGGCCGCGAGCTGACCGAGGAGGAGAAGACCAAGGTCCGCCAGACGGTCGCCGTGGAGGGGCCGGCGGTCGTGGCGGGCGCGGGCGCGGGCGCGGGGCACGACCACGACCACGGCGCCGAGGGGGGCGCCGGCAAGCCCGGGGGCCGCGGAGCGCGGGGGGGGCGACGGACCCGGCGCGAGGGGGAAGCGGAGGGGGAGGGCGAGGGCCCGGCCGAGGGGCCCGACGGGACGCCGGCGCCCGCGAAGCCGAAGTCGCCGGACGACCCGAGCTGCTGCTGACCGGCGACCGTCGGGTCCGGATCGGAAGCAGGATCAGAGGTAGGGCCACCGGAAGGTGCCGGGCGGCTCGACCTCTTCCGACCGCGCCGCGCGGATGGCCCGGGGCGTGCCCTCGACGTGCCATCGCCGCACGGCGCCGTCGTCCGGGAGCGAGAAGAAGTCGAGCGTCCAGGCCCCCGTCTCCTTCCGCACCTCGAACGCGGGAGGTGTGCAGTACCTCCGGAAGAGCTGTTCGATCCGCTCATCCGCCGCGTGGAGCCAGGCGACGATCGGCATCTCCCCGCGGAGCCGCTCGGGCGAGAGGATCGCCCCGCGGGTCGCCGTGGACCACCACCGGACGATCCTCGCCAGGGCATCCGTTCCGAGCTTCGCCGGGATCGAGCCCAGCTCCTCGACGAGGACGGTCGAGATGCCCTCGAGCCCGCGATCGCCGCTCAGGATGAGGGGCGACCGGCCCTCGCCGAGGGCGACCATCATCCCGAGCTTCTTCTCCGGGCGGCTGACGAACCAGATGATCCGGTGCTTCTTCAGCCAGACGAACTCCTCGGTGATCTCGGACGCCCACCAGCGCGCCCGCATGGACGTGGCGGGCCGGAAGAACTCGGCGTCCTGCTCCTCGGATGCGGCCAAGGCGACTCCTCGTCCGGCGTCAGGCGCCGGGGAAGCTGAGCGGCGTGATCGTGCCGTATCGCTGCGTCGTCACCCCGGGGATGCACGGCGAGGCGGCGTGGAACGGTCCGCCGGGGTGCATCATCTTCTTGAAGTCGGCCATCGGGATCTGCTGGCAGCCCGGCACCGGACCGGTCGCCCCCGGGATCCGCGGGGCCGGGTTCCGGATGTGGACCACCTCGTTCGGCGGCTCGCCCGTGATCTTGTCGATGATCACGCAGTGGTTCGTCTGGGGCGGCGAGCGCGGGGGCTTGGTCGAGTCGACGCCCGCGATCACGGGCCTGCCCTCGGCGGTCGCTTTCTTGATGTCGGCCATGGCGGCGTCCTGGGCCGGGCCCAACGCCGCCGCCTGTCCTTCCTTCATCTTCCTCTCGTCGAAGCCCTGGCCGGCGTACTTCTTGTCGATCTCGGTGACCTGCTTGTTGTACTTCTCGACCGCGTCGTTGTAGTCGTAGACGTCTTTGAAGTTCTTTCCTTCCGGCTTCTGGATCGCGTTCATCTCCTTCGCCCGCTCGCGGCCGAGATCGACCTGCTTCTTCGTCTCCGGGTCGTTGTCGTAGTTCGGCGGGTGGCTGAACGTCTCCGTCTCGACGCCGTGGGCGTTCAGGAAGGCGGGGACCCCCCAAGGGTTCGAGCCCGTCTCGGGGTTGTAGTGGAGGTTGCCGGCCTGCTTGTAGGCCTTCTCGTCGCTGCCGTCCGGCGGGGGCTCGAACCCGCCGTAGCGGATGTCCGTCATCATGGAGGCCCGCTTGCGAAGCTTGGCCTCGTTCGGGGCGTCCTTGACCTGGAGGGGACCGCCCTCGCCCTCCCGGCTCTTCACCGGCTCCATGACCGGGTTGCCTTCCTTGTCCAGGACCGGCGCCATCTTCGGTTTCCCGTCGTCGTCCAGGACCGGCTTCTTCGTCTTCGGGTCGAGGACGGGCTTCATCTTGGGCACGCCGACGGTCTGCCGCCGGCCGCACCCCATCTCCTGGAGGATGCTCCGGCAGTTCGCGACGACGCACGAGTTCGGCTCTTCCTGGTCGTTTATGGGCTTTCCGTTGCAGTCGCGCGTCGGCGTCTCGTCCCGGCCCGCGAACTCGCCCTCTCCCGAGCCCCAGCCCATCCCCGGCTGCGGCGGCCCCGAGCAGAGCGTCACGTCCCCCATGCGCGCGGCCGGCAGCCCCTCGACGACCACGTTCGGGCACCCGGGCGGCATGATCTTCCCGCCGACGTGGGGCTTCGGGCCGTCGGACATGGGGCAGGTGAACGTGTCCGTGATGCGCGCCGAGGCGAGCGAGTTGACCTGGACCTTCGAGGCGCCGTTGAGGATCGGGCCGGCGTGGGCGGCGATGGCCGTCTTGTGGGCGGCCGGCTGCCCGCCGATCACGACGTTGAACGACCCCGTGATGACGCTGCCGATCATGGACGCCCGCTCAGTTGAGCTTGATCACGGCCGCCGTCTCCTTGATGCAGGAGCCCGCCGTGATGTCGACCGTCCCGGTTCCGTTGATGCAGACGCTCCCGCCCTTGACGGTGACGCTGCCCGCCTCGAGGGTCGCGCTCGGGCCGCCCTTCAGGGTGAGCGATCCGCCCGCCTCGAACGTGCCGGCGCCGCCGGCCTTGATCGTGACGCATCCGCTCCCCTCGATGTCGACGTTCACCGCCTTCGCCTTGAAGTTGCCCTTCGCCTCGAGCGTCATGTTGCCGTCGCAGGTGCTCGTGAAGTTGCTCGACGTGTGGTGCGACATGTTGCCCTTCGACTGGACGGAGCACGTCCCCTTGGCGGCGACCATGTCGATCTTGTTCGAGGCCTTGACGATGAAGTCCTCGCAGTCGATGTTCACCTTCTTGCACGCCCAGATGTCGACGTCGCCCTTGAACTGGCGGACGGCGACCGTGTCCGGCTTGAGCTCGACCAGGCTCTGACCCGAGGCGTCCGAGATGATCACGCTCTTGCAGCTGTCGTCGAGGATGATGAGGTGCCCGCTCGGGCTCCGGATGATCGCCGTGTCGCACTTGCCGGACTTGGGCCCGGCGCTCCGCGGCTCCGCCGGCGGCTGGGTGCGGCCCGGGGGCGCGGCCGTCGGGGCGGGGCTCTCGGGCCCCGGGACCTTGTCGACGCCGTTCCAGAGCATGCCGATCACGTACGGGTGGTGGATGTCGCCGTGCTCGAAGGCGACCAGGACCTCGTCGCCGATCTTCGGGTAGCAGACGTAGCCCGAGCACTGGGTCGCGCCGGGGCGCAGGAAGCGGGCCCACGGGAGGATCTGGTTCGGGTCGCTCTCGTCCTGGAGCCAGGGGAAGCGGATCTGGATGCAGCCCTGCTCGTGCCGCTTCTGCTTCTTGTCCTCGATGCTCGTCACGATGGCGGGCACGACGCCGTAGATCTTGCCCGTGTGGTGGTTTATGCTCCTCGCGTTGGAGAGGAGCAGGTCGAGCGCCGCGTCCATCGAGTCCCCCTGACCACCGCCGTCGCCTCCGCCCCGGCGAACGCTCGATGCGCTCGCCCGGCATAGGCGTAGATGGTAGGGCCGATCCGGGGCCGAGTCAACGAGGAGACGGGACTTCCGGGGCGGCCGGCTCGACCGGGCCGCGGGCGCTCGCCGCCTCGCGCTCCGCGCGCACCTCGCCCAGCAACCGGCCGAGGTCCTCGTGGAGCCGGGCGACGGCGCTGAGCGGCAGGATGAGGCGCGAGACGTGGACGAGCTCGCCCTCGATGCCGCCCTCCGCCGCCGGCCGCATCCTCATCGGGTCGAGGTAGCCGAAGTCGAGCGTGAAGTGGTCGATGATGCGGTGGGCGACGGAGAACGAGGCGAAGGCGGCGGGCGGCGGCGTCGCCCCCGGCGGGAAGCGGACGCTCAGGGAGTCGGGTCTGGCGCTCATGGGCGCATTCTACCGCCGGCAGGCCCGTGTGTCTCACGCTTGACGTCGGACGCTCCGCGCGATAGCTTCGACGGCTTCTTTTGACCGAGGCTGGGCAAGCGCGGCTCGTGCCGCGGCGCCCTGCGAGGAAAGGCAACCATGGCGAAGACACAAGAGACGTTCATCAAGCAGGCGTCCGCGCCGACGCCGCACGGCCTGGCGGGCCTCATCAACGGGTGGACGGGGACCTGGTTCCTGCTCACGGCGGCGTCGATGGGCGTCTACTGCGCGCTCACGACGCACCTCCTCGAGGGCCCGGAGTACTGGTGGTGGGTGCTCTGGCTCGGCCCGCCGCTCGTCGTCTTCCCGCTCTTCTACGGGGCGATGCTCCTCTACTTCCACGACAAGAGGCAGACGGCGGAGCCCGTCCAGCGCGTGTTCCCGGTCCTCTACTGGGGCCGCAAGCTGATCACCGAGGTGGGCCCCCTCTTCCGGCAGTACCTCTTCGCCTCCGACCGGGAGGAGACGCCGTACAACCGCATCACGCGCAACTGGGTCTACCAGACGTCGCGCGGGCGGCGGAACACGATCGGCTTCGGCAGCCAGGTCGACATGGACCAGGTCGGCTCGGTGATCGTGCTCCCGAAGACCTTCACGAACAAGGCCGCGCACACGGGCGAGGAGATCGGCCACAGCTACCGCAAGGTGATCGGCCAGCGCCCGGGCGTGGAGGCCGTCGTCCTCAACCACTTCATCCACATAAGCGCGATGTCCTTCGGCGCGCTCTCGGCCAACGCCCACATGGCGCTCAACAAGGGCGCGAAGAAGGCCGGCATCCTCCACAACTGCGGGGAGGGCGGCATGGCGCCCTGCCACGAGCAGGGCGGCGACCTGGTCTTCCAGATCGGGACCGGCAAGTTCGGCGTGCGCGACGACAACGGCAACATGGACGAGGGCGCCCTGCGCCAGCTCGCGCAGCACCCGCAGGTCAAGCTGTTCGAGGTCAAGCTCGCGCAGGGCGCGAAGCCGGGCAAGGGCGGCATGCTCCTCAAGGAGAAGATCACGGCCGAGATCGCGAGGATCCGCAAGGTGCCCATGGGGAAGGACGTCCACTCGCCGCCCCGGCACAAGGAGTTCAACGACGTCAACGGCCTCTTCGACTTCATCGACCGCGTGCGCGGCATCGTCAAGAAGCCGGTCGGCATCAAGATGGTCATCGGGCACACCGAGGAGATCGAGTCGATCGCCAAGAAGATGCGCGACGAGCCGGGCCGCGGGCCCGACTACATCGCGATCGACGGCGGCGAGGGCGGGACGGGCGCGGCGCCGCTCGTGCTCGCGTCGCACGCCGGGCTGCCGATGAAGCAGGCCCTCGCGGTCGCCCACTGGGCCCTCAAGGAGTACGGCGTGCGCGACAAGGTCGTGCTGTTCGCCGGCGGCAAGATCGCGACGCCGGTCGACATCGCGGTCGCCATGGCCCTCGGCGCCGACGCCTGCTACTGCGCGCGCGGCTTCATGCTCGCGCTCGGCTGCATCCAGGCGCTCGAGTGCCACACGAACACGTGCCCGACCGGGATCGCGACGCAGGACCCGAAGCTCGCGGCCGCTCTCGACGTCGACTCGGCGGCGGAGCGCGTCGCCACCTACGCGAAGGAGCTCTACCACGAGACGCAGACCCTCGCCGAGGCGTGCGGCTACGACAGCCCGGACCAGCTCCTGCCCGACGACATCATGGTCGTGACGAAGCCCGGGCACCTCGACTACCTGTCCGAGCTGCAGGGCGTCTCGGCCTTCGAGGCGAGCGTCGAGCGGCGGAAGGCGGCCGCCCTCCAGATGTCGGTCGGCGAGATGAAGATCAAGCGGGCGAAGGGGGCGGGGACGTCCTCCGAGATCGCCGTGCCGCAGCTCTCGCCGTCGGACTCGGCCCCGCCGGCGGCGAAGCCGGGCGGGTCGTAGCCGCCGCGCCCCGGGGGCGCGGCGGATGGGGAGGGGGTTCGGGGGGGACCGCGTCATGACCCGAAGCGTCGTCTCGTCGCTCGCCGTCTCGCTCCTGCTCGGATCGGCCGCCCCGGCCTTCGCCGACGACGGCGGCGGGGCTCCGGGCATCCGGTCCGAGCAGGAGGCGGCCGTGCAGCGGATCTCGCCGCGGCGCCTGAAGGAGGCGGTCGACTTCCTCGCCTCGGACGAGCTGGGCGGCCGGATCCCGGGGTCGGACGGGCATCGCCGGGCGCGCGACTACATCCGCGACCGGCTGGTCGAGATCGGGCTCGAGCCGCGCGGGCGCGACGGCTTCTTCCAGACCTTCCCCGAGGCGGCGATCCGCGGGCGGTTCCAGCGGACGCGCGACGGCCAGGTCGTCCCGAACGCCGACCACGAGTCGTGCAACGTGATCGGGCTCCTGCGCGGCTCCGACCCCGTGCTCTCGAAGCAGTACGTCCTCTACATGGCCCACTACGACCACCTCGGCCTGAACGAGCGGGGCGACGTCTTCAACGGCGCCTTCGACAACGCCGGCGGCGTGGCGGTCGGCCTCGAGGTCGCGCGCGTCCTCTCCCGCGAGGGCGCCCGCCCCCGCCGCTCGATCCTCTTCGTCTTCAGCGACAGCGAGGAGAGCGGCCTCTCGGGCGCCAGGACCTGGATCGAGGACCCGACGCTCCCGCGCGAGGACCTCGTCATGATGATCTCCGGCGACCCGCTCGGCCGCCGCACCCTCCCCGACTACGGGGCGATCATCGTCAGCGGCCTCGAGCGGAGCCCGGATCTCCTCGACTTCTTCCGCCGGACGACGGGCTTCGCGGACGGGACCGACGTCGCCTTCGTCCACCGCGACATCATCCCGATCTTCCACAGCGACCAGGACCGCTTCCACGCCGCCGGCATCCCGGGCATGTGGTTCGTGAACCCGGGCTTCAGCTTCTACCACCAGCGGGGCGACGACCCGGCGACGATCGACTACCGGATCCTCGAGGCCGACGCCCGCTACATCGCCCGCTCCATGCTCCTCGTCGGCGACAGCGACCGCCGCTTCGCCTACCAGGGCCCGCCGCCCATGACCGCGACGACGGGCCGCGACGCCAGGGTCGTCCTGGGCGGCCTCCTCCGCTCGCCGCACCTGACCGACGCCGAGCGCGCCAAGGGCGAGCGCCTGCTCGCGGGCATCGACAAGATGATCGAGGCCGACGACCCCGATGTCCTGCCGGGCGGCAAGGCCTTCTTCTTCGAGGCGGTCGGCTTCCTCTTCGAGCTGAGCCGCGCCCACCCGGGCGAGATCCCGCCGCCGTGGCCGGCGAGGTTGTTCTGAACTCCCGTCACTTCTTCTCTTCGCTTCGCTCCTCCTCCAGGAGCTTCCGCTGCTGACCGAAGCTGGACCATGCCGCTGGTGGATCCAGCCGCCACGCGAGGTTTTCTCGGAAGGGTGTCCATGGGGTTGTCGACTCGTTTCCAGATCTGGGAAATCGTCGCAATACCGACCCACGACGGCGGGGCCGCGATCCCGTGGATCAGTCCCCGAGATAGGGCTGGACTTCCGGGCGGTCGGCGAACTTCTCGCGCCGCACCCGCTTCGCGAACCCGCTCAGGGATCCTCCCTCGCGAGCGGTGGCGAGCAGTCGGGGGTAGGCGTCCTCCGGAAGGAGGCGGGCGAGCGTTTCCAGAGCGCACAGGGCGACGTGCTCATCCGCGTCGTCGATCGCCTCGAGCAGCGGTTCGCGCAGGTCCCCGGGTGTACGCGTCATGAACTCCAGGGCGCACCAGGCGCCGTCGTGAGGACTGTTCGCGCCGTGCTGGAACCTCGGTCCGGCGTGAGCGATGGCCAGAACGGACTCCCTGAGATCGACGTTGCGGCGCCTGCAAGCAAGCCCGATCAGGCGTTTCAGCAGCCGCCACGCGGGGTCCTCGAAGAAGTCCCCGCCCGACCGGGGAGCGGCGAGCGCGCGCTCGACGGCGCGGCCGAAGACGGGAGGCAGATCCTCGGCATCCGGCGCGACCCGCGCGAGCGCGTCGGCCGCAAGCTCGGCCTCCTCGAGATCGTCGCTATCCAGACGGGCGATCAGGCCCGGCACGACGGCCCGGATCCGGAACTTGTCGGCGACGAACGCCGCGAAGAAGACCGTCCGCGGGTCCTCAAGCCGCGCGGCGAGCCCGGCCTCGAACGCCTCCACGAGGGACGGGTCGGAAGAGACGACCAGGTTGCACGGCCGCGCCGCGAGCCAGTCCTCGCCGGTCGGGCCCAAGAACACTCCCTCCTCTACCGGATCGCGCCTCCACTCGAAGAGGAAGAGCGTCGATACCCGGAGCTCGTACTTCCCGGGCGGAAGCGGCTCGAGCGCGAGCGGCACCTCCGTGGTCCGCCCCGGTTCCAACTTGTAACTCGCCCCCGATCCCGACTCGACGCCCCGTTGGACACCGCCACCTCCCCTCGACGGCCGTCCTCGGTTACGCAGGAGACCTCGAACAGCGACGCCCCCGGATAGGCCGATCCCCAGCCGACCCAGCAGGTCCAAGGCTCGGGGCGCGTGTTCGTGAGACGGACCGTGACGAGGATCGGCAGGCCGGCGGCCTGGTTGCGGTCGACGGCGACTTCGATCGCCGCCGATGGAACGACGGCTCGGCTCTCGGAGCGCTCCGATTCGAGATGTTCGGCGGGTGAACCTCTCGGCTCCGCCCTCTCGGCGCACGCGAGCAGCGCCGCGCAGGCGATGATCGCGGCGAACCGTCTCACTTCTCGAGCGCGCCCGTCATTCCCGCGACCTTGCTGGGCTCCTCGCCGAACGCGGACTGCACCATCGCGATCTCCCGGCCGATGGCTTCGACTCCGATCCGGGACTCGATGATCGCCGGGACCGCGGACGGGATCCACCGAGAGATCCGACGGACGGCAAGCACGGTGGAGAGGCTCAGGCGTTCGTGCCTGCCGGCGACGTCCAGCTCGCTTATGTGGATCTGCCGGAGGCGGTCGCCGAATCGCCGGAGGATCTCGAAGGCGTGGCTCATGGTGGGATCGATCTGTCGCGCGTGAGCCACATCGAGGCAGAGGGTGGCGTCGGGCCACCACTCGAAGAACGCGTCGAGCTCGTTCGCCGTCCGGCCCGTGCCTTTGCGCTTGTCCATGTTCTCCACGCACAGGAGCGCACCGAATGGCTTCCAGCAGTCGGCATGCTTCACGACGTCCGGATGCACGACGACGGGCCAACCGCGATCGATGCACGGACGGAGCCAGTTCGCTGCCTCCGTCTCGCGGAGGCTCGTGAATCGGCTGGGCGCGTGCACGGCGATGTAGGTGAACCGGCGAAGATCGAGGTCGCGGAGGCCGCCCATGAGCACAGGCAGCTCCGCGTCTCTGAGAGCAGAGAGCTCGACGGCGGTGATGGACGTTCCCTGCAACCAGTGGAGCGCCTTCCGGAAGTCGCCGAGGGCCAACGCTCCCGTCGAGAACCCGATCTGGCGCATCAGAAGACCCCGTACTCCTGAGTTGCCTTGGCGAGCTGGTCGTTGCTCCGGAAGAAGAGGGCAACGAGCCCTTCCTGGAAGGCCGTACCGAGTTGCTTGGCCCGGCGCAGCAGCTCGTCACCCGCTGCCTTCTCGAGCCTGAGATCATGAAGGTGCTTGCGAATGGAGTCGTCACGAAGCATGCCCACGAATGCGTCATAGGTGTCGAGCAGGTCTCGCGCGAGCTTGTCCAGACCGAACATCAGCAGGGTTTCGGAGAGGGTCTCGAGCGGTGACCGCTCCGTGAAGCCCACCAGGTGCTCGACCATGGCCGCACAGAGAACCTCGGCGGACCTGCAGCAGGTGTCGTCCCGGAGAACGTCCGAAGGGAACGCCTCGCAGCTCTGGCAGGCCAGCAGTCCTGCGGCGAAGATGAGCTTGCGCGAGAGCCGAAGCTTGGCGTTGCGCAGCGCCCAGCCCGCACCGGGGCGCTCGCGGCGCTTCATGGCGTAATCGACGGCCATGGTTCGCCAGTAGCGTACGACATCGTTGAGAAGGAACCGCGGCACGCGGACCTTCAAGCGCTCGTGATACACGATGTCGTCGATGAGATAGCGCTCGAGCAGAGCCCGGAGAACGCGATCCCGTACGGCCCTACTGGCGCCGATGGCCCTGGACTCCAGCAGCAGGAGGATGCGCTGGGTGATGTTCCGGTTGGTGTCCGCCTCGCCACCGATCCGGTGGACCAGCTCGTGACTGAAGGCGAGGCCACCGAAGACCCCCGTCGGGCCTGGATCTTTGAAGCCCAGCTCGCCGACCAGGTCGCGCATCCGACGGACGATCTCCGTGTGGACGGGGTCTGCTTGACCGTCCACGAGGAGAGCCCAGTCCAGATCGCTGCCGCCGGTCCACTCATCCCGGGCGAGTGAGCCGAAGACGACGAGTGAGGTGTCCACCGGTAAGAGACCGGCGGCCTCTACGCGGGCCGCGAGCTTCGCGCGCTGCTCGGCGGCCTCACGGCGACTGGCGGCGAGGTTCGCAAAGGTGCAGCCGAGGCGCTCTTGCAGTCGATCTATCGCAGACACGGCATCGGCTCGCTCGATCCCACGAACCAAGCGAGCGCTCGCCGGTCGCTCGATCCGTCACCTCGATTGTAACAGGAGGGTCCGACACGTTCGTCCGCCCCCATCGCCTCCTACTCGACCGCCTCCCAGCGCTCGTCCACGCGGCGCAGCCTGACGACGGGGCTGCGGACGAGGAGGGCCTTGCGGCGGACGACCGACCCCGCGTCTAGCCCCGGGCTAGCCGCCAGCCCGGCTCGAAGAGGGGGCTCGCGAACAGGACGCGGCAGGCGCTCGTACTCCTCCTTCGAGAGGACCCGGCCGAAGCCCGGGAACCAGTGCGGGTCGGCGTCGAAGGCGAGCGGTCTCCGCGCGACGTCGGCGGCCCGGCCGCTGTGGTAGACGTGCCCGCCGAGCGGGTACCAGTAGGGGCGGCGGCCCGCGTCCGGGCGGACGGCGACGTCCTCGGGGCCGATCACCTCGAGCGAGGCGGTCGCCAGGACCTCACCCGCGCTCTCCACCAGCACCTTGTGCTCGCCGGTCCCGAGGGCGTCGGGCAAGACGACCTCGCTCGCGCTCGCGCTCGTGGCCCGCACGGTCGCCTCGCGGCCGCCGATCCGCACGGAGAGGGCCTCGCGGACCGGAAGCTCCGCGCCGCGCACGGTCACGCACTCGCCGGCGAAGGCCGGCGCGGGCACGATCTCCTCGATGCCCCTCAGGCGGATCGTGACCTTCGCCTCCTCGCCGCCCCGCACCTCGACGAGCGTGGGCTCGTGCTGGGGCCCGCAGCGCACCTCCCAGATCCCCGGCTCGAGGGCATCCCCCGCGCACGAGCCGGTCTCGGCCGTCGGCCCGCGGCGTCGCGCGCCACCCCGCGCACCAGCACCCGGCCCTCGATCCTGAAGTTGGCCTCGATCGTTCCCCCCGGCCCGACCTGTAAGCGCCGGGGCTCGCTCGTACCCTCCTCCGTCTCGACCATGAGCTCGACATCGCCGGCATCGATCGTCGCCGTGAACCGGCCCTCGACGTCGAGCTTCACGCGCTCCGCGCGCATCGACATCCCGCGGCCGCCATCCGTCCTCTGCGTCACGTGCAGGCGTACCTCGGTCGCCTTCGTGCCCTCGACCCGGCCCCGGACCTCCGCGCGGCGCTCGTCCGAGCGAGCCGCCCCGGCGAGCCTGAGCGCACAGGCCGCGAACGCCGCGATCGCCACCGCCCGGGGTCGCGCTCGATCTCGCATGGCCACGCCTCCCTCTTCCTCCTGGACGGGTCGAGACCCCGATCGGATCGCCCGCGCCGCGGCGTCACGTGACGAGCGACGGGCGGCACGTCCGCGGAGAGGTCTACTTCTCGAGCTGGCGCAGCCGCTCTCGCGCCACCGCGGCGAACTTCACGTGGAAGGCCGGGTTCAGGCGCAGCGCCTCCCCGAGCCGGGCCCGCGCCTCCTCCCGCTTGCCCGCGGCGGCCGCCGCCATGCCGGCGTGGAAGAGGAGGAGCGGCTCCTTCGTTCCGAGGGCCGTCGCGCGCGTGGCGCACACGTAGGCCTCCGCCGGCTTCCCCGCCGCCAGCAGCGCCCACGAGAGCGCGTCCCAGGAGTGGATCGAGGGGCGGTCCGCGACCTCGCGGGCGGCGAGGTCGACGGCGTGCTCGACGTCCAGCGCGTGGTCGGCGAGCAAGAGCGCCAGCGAGCGGGCGAGCTTCGGGTCCGCGCGGCCGATCTCCACGCCCCGCTCGACGGCGCGGCGGGCGTCGTCCTTCCGCCCCGCGGCGTCGCGGACGAACGCGAGCTCCGAGATGAGCGCGGGATCGCCGAGCGTTGCCGCCTGCTCGAAGCACCGGCTCGCTTCCTCGAGCTCGCCGCGAGCCGCCGCGATGCGGCCGAGGCCGGCGTAGGCCGCCCCCTGGGGCAGGGCCCGCGCGGCGCGCTCGTACTCCCGCTTCGCGCCCTCGAGGTCGCCGCGGAGCCACAGGAGGTCGCCGATCTCGGTGTGCGTGGTGTGGCTGGCGCGGGGATCGAGGCTCTCGCGCGCGGCGCGCATGAGCTCGAGCGCCCGATCGTCGTCGCCCCGCAGGTGCAGGAGGTACGAGGCGCGGAAGTAGGCGAGGCCGCCCGGGGGCATGCGCTCGACGACGGCCTCGGCGGCGTCGACCTGGCCGAGCTCGACGAGCGCGTCGGCGAGGATGGCCTCGCCGAGCAGGCCGCCGGCGCGCTCCGCGTGGACGCACGCCCCGCGGAAGTCGTGCTCCCGCAGCGCGCGCGCGGCCTCGGCGCCGTCGTCGGCCCGCGCCGGGGCCGCGGCCGCGAAGACCCCGAGCGCGAGCGCCGCGAACGGCGGCGGCCGCCTCATCAGTGCTCCCGGTTCACCCCGTCGTGCGGCGGCGCCACGTACGGGAACGCCTTCAGGAACGGCCGGTCGTTGCCGACGACCGTGTCGCCGAGCGCGTTCGCCGGGGCCGCGTCGTACTCGGGGCCGGCGAGCACGCCCGCCGCCACGCGGAGCGCGATGTCGACGACGTCGTCGCCGAGCCGCCGCCCGTTCGGGAAGCCGTCCTTCTGCCCGGCGAGGACGCCCAGGCGGTGCGGCTCGGGGCTCGGCGGGATGGCCGTGTTGAGGCGGAGGTACTCGCACGGCGCGCCCTTCTCGTTGAGCCCGGGGACGCCCTTCAGGAAGACCGTGACCAGGTCGTTGCGCGGGGCCGGCGGGACCTTGAGCTTGAAGAGGGCGTTCAGGATGCCGGCGATCTCGGGGTTCTGGACGAACCCGAGGAACTGGCCGTCGTCCTTGGGCTCGCTCGCGTTGAAGGCGTCCTTCTGGCCCCGCGGGATCACGAGCTCGTTGACGAGGGGCATGCCGAGGCGCGAGACCTGGACCCAGTCGCCGAACGGCTCGCGGTCGCCGCGCGGCTTCAAGGTGACGGAGCGGCGGCTCGCGGTCGTCCAGATGCCGACGATCGCCCGCGGGTCGTCGGGCCCCCACGGCGCCTCGCCCGCGCCCGTGAGGAGCGCGATCGGCACCTGGAGCGCGATCGTGTGGCAGTTGAAGCCGCGCAGGTGGTCGGGCGCGAGGCCGGCCTGCTCGTCGAGCCCGCCCGGCAGGACGGGGTCGACGTTCAGGAGGTCGAAGGCGCGGCCGAGGTTGATGAAGAACGGGTCGTCGCGCGGGCCGCAGAAGACGCGCACGCCATCGGCGATGTCGTGGATCGCGGGGCGGACGAGGGCGTCGTAGCTCGGGACCGACTTCGGCCCGACGTGGTTCGGGGCGACGAGCAGGAACTCGCCGAGCAGCCTCGACTCGGCGCCGCGCCGCGGCCCGCGCACGAGGAAGACGCGGTAGAACTGCTCGACGTTCAGGTTCGTGTAGGTGCGGGCCTTGTCGTCGTAGGTGATGGGCCCGGTGTTGTAGAGGAACGTCTTGTCGTTCTTGACCCGCGTCTTGAACTGCACGAGGAAGGTGAGGTCCTCCTTCGCGTCGCCGTCCTGGTCGACGTGGATCTCGTAGCGCGCGGTCTCGAAGTCCGCGAACTTGTAGTAGTTCGGCCCGCCCGACGGCTCCTCGAACGGGATCCAGTTCGCGACGATCGTAACCGTGTCCGGCCGGTCGGGGCTCACGAACGCGTAGAGGTCGGTGCAGTCGACGGCCGGGTCCTCGGTGAGGAGCGGCGCCTCGCGGTGGCTGGAGGCGCCGGCGGGCGCCGCGTCGCGCGTCGCCGACCACGCCAGGGCGACGACGGGCAACGCCAGCAGCAAGGCGACCTTGCGGGCGATGGTCATGGTTTTCCCCCTTCCCTCCCGCCGTTTGTAATCGATCGCCGCACGGTTGGGCAAGAGAGCCGGCCTTCACAGATGGCACCCGTGTCGCTACGCTCGAGATCGGCGGGGTTCACCGGGGTGAGACGTCGAGGGTGAGCCCCGAGGGGAAACGCCGACGCGAGGGGAGGTCGCCCATGACGACGGCCGAGAGCGTCCACGCCGACATCGCCCGGGCGCGCGCCCGCCTCGCCGAGGTCGACCGCGCCGCCCGCGCCCTCTACGACGAGCTCGAGCCGATCGCCGGCCGCTTCGAGTTCGAGGCCGTCCCGCCGCCCGCCGAGACGCGCGGCGCCCCGCTCGTCCTCATCCTCGGGAACCACTCGGCCGGCAAGTCGACCTTCGTCAACCACCTCCTCGGCGCCGACATCCAGAAGACGGGCCTCGCGCCGATCGACGACGGCTTCACGATCCTCGCCCACGGGGCCTCGCCCGACGAGAAGGACGGCCGCTTCGTCGTCGCCAACGCCGACCTCCCGTTCCGCGGCCTCGAGTCGTTCGGCGACCGCTTCTTCGCCCACCTGCGCCTGAAGTACCGGCCGGACGCGATCCTCGAGGCGCTCTGGCTCGTCGACTCGCCGGGGCTGATCGACGCCGCCGACGCCCGCACCGAGCGCGGCTACGACTTCCTCGGGGCGACGCGCTGGTTCGCCGAGCGCGCCGACGTCGTCCTCCTCATGTTCGACCCGGACAAGCCCGGGACGACGGGCGAGACCATGAAGGTGCTGACGACGGCCCTCGAGGGGCTCGACCACAAGGTCCTGATCGCGCTCAACAAGGTCGACCGCTTCGGCGAGATCCGCGACTTCGTGCGCACGTACGGCGCGCTCTGCTGGAACCTGTCGAAGGCCATCGCCCGCAAGGACCTGCCGCCCATCTACAACATGTACGTGCCCGTGCCCGGGCGCGGGGACGAGCCGTCGAGCCCCGGGCTGCCGCTCGGCGCCTTCGACCGCGGCCGCGAGGAGGTCGTCGAGCAGATCGTGCGCGCCCCGCAGCGCCGCGTCGACAACGTCGTCAGCCGGCTCTACGAGTACGCGCGCCGGCTGCGCGTCCACGCGCTGACGCTCGACCGCGCGCGCCGCGAGATCGACCGCCTGAAGCTCCGCACGGCCGGGCTGGCGGCGGTCGCGGTCGCGGTCGCCGGCCTGGTCGCGTGGCTCGTGAAGGCGGCGATCCCGTCGGTCTCGACGGGCGCGGTCCTGGCGATCGGCGGCGTCGGCGTGCTCCTCGCCGCCCTCGTCGTCGTCTCGATGCTCCTCGATCTCAAGCACCGGGAGATCGCGCTCCGGGACGGGATCGACGGCGTCTTCGCCCGCACGTTCGAGCGCGAGTTCGCCCTCGGCGACCGGGGCGACCTCCGCGTCCTCTGGGCGACCGTCCGCGACCGGACCTACCGCACGCTCGCGCTCTTCGGCGCGCGCCGCGCCCCGCGGCTGCGCCGCTCGCAGGCGACGCTCCTCGACCGCATGGTCGAGGCGAGGATCCCGGCGCTCCGCGCGAAGGGGTAGGACGGGCCTACCTCGCGAGCCACTCCTCGTAGGTCGTCTGGCGCTCGGCGCCCGGCTGCGACAGCCAGATCGCGCCGATGCGATCGCCCTCGCGGAGTACCGTCACCAGCCCCGCGCGCGTGTAATAGAGGACGTACGAGACACCGGAGCCCACGCCGCCGTCGGGCTCGCGGAGCGTCGCGGCGAGCGACTCGCCGACGATCGCGAGGCCGTGGCGGCGTGCCATCAGGGGTTCGACCGCAAGATAGCCGCCGTCCAGGAGGTAGCACGCGGCCCCGGGGTGACGCTCCGTCTGGAACGACTCCCGGCCCAGGTCGACGGCGCCCGCGAAGTCCCGTTTCGCGACCCGCTCCTCGCGGGCGGCGAGCCCACGATCGTCGTCGGCGGGTCGCGGCGCGTCGGGCGCGCGGTAGATGGTCCGCAGAAGACAGTCGCCGGGATCGTAGTGGTTGACCCACTTGACCCACCCCTCCTCGACCTTCGCCACCGCGCGCCCGCGCGGGAGGCGGTACGCGGGCAGGCCATCGTGCTCCGCGTCCGGCGCGCCGACGGCCGCGACCAAGGCCTCCTCGGTCACGCCCGGCACGAGCGCGTAGAAGAAGCTCTGCCGCGCCGCGAGCGCCGCCTCGTCGGCATCGGCGAGCCCGCCGCCCATCCGGAAACCGTCCTTCCGTCCGGAAACCGGATCGCGAGCCGCGGATCGAGGCGGATCGATGCGGATCCACAGGGACCCACGCGGATCGAAGAGGGCCCGATCGCGCGGGATCCGCGTCGATCCGTGGTCCAGGAGATCCGGACGCCATCCTCCGGCACGCGGCCTGCTCATGAGCCGGGCTTCGCCCAACCGTGGGAGGCCTCATGAAGCCGCTCCGTCACCCGATCCTCGCCGCCGCCGTCCTGACCGTCCTCGCCGCCGTGGCCGGCGCCCCGGCCGCGCGCGCCCAGTCGGCGCCCGCGCTCAACTCGCCCGGCATCGCCCGCCTGAACGCCGACGCCCAGGACCTCTGGGCCCTGGACGGGCTGCCGCTCGCCCGGCAGACCGCGCAGGCGGAGATCCAGAAGCTCGTCGGCGTGCCGCGATCGCTCGGCTCGAACCGGACGGCCCGCATCGTCTCGGTGAACTCGTTCGTCATCGACGCCCCGCACGCGCCCGGCCTGACGCGCATGGACGGTCAGGGGATCGGCGCGCGCCTCCCGATCCAGGGGAGCTGGCGCGTCGTCGCCAACGTCCGCGTCAACGTGAAGGGCCGGGTCCTCTTCATCCCCTTCGACGACACGTTCAACGTCGAGATCGAGGTCCGCGACGTCGTCGCCGCCCTCCGCGTGGACCTCGACTCGAGCGATCCGGCGGCGCCCCGGATCGTGCGCGTCCACCCGCCGTCGCTCGCCTTCGACGTGAGGCTCCGGAGCGCGAACTTCCTCGTCCAGCTCGCGAGCTGGCTCACGCGCACGACGCTCGACCCCGTCGCGAACGCGCTCGCGCGCGTGGGCGCGGGCTACCTCGCGCAGCGCCTGACGCCGATCCTCGCCGCCACGCCGCAGATCGCCGGCACGGGCGGCCCGGCGCTCGCGCCCGTCGCGCCCACGGACCTCGAGGCGGCGGCGATCGCGCTCGAGCGCCACGCCCACGCGACCAAGATGCCGTTCGGGACGATCTTCGAGCGCCTCTACCGGGACGCCTACCACGGCACGTGGGAGCAGTCGCTCACGGACCCCGCGTTCCAGCCCGTCCCGGGCGGCTACGAGCACATGTTCGACTCGACGACCAACACGGGCGAGTGGCTTGCCGGGATCTCGTACCGCTACGCCGTCACGCGCTCGCCCGAGGCGCTGGCCATGATCCGCGACGTCCTGCGCGCGACGCGGACCGTCCTCACGATGAAGGGGACGCCGGGCGACCTGAACCGCCTGATCCTGCCGCTCTCCGACTTCCTCGCCGACGGCCACCGGGTCGAGGGCGACAAGTACGTCCTCCGCTTCCAGGGCGTCGACTACGTCGCCAGCGACTACATCTCGCGCGACTGCTACTGGGGCATCTTCTTCGGGCTGTCGCACGCCTACGACCTCGTCGACGACCCGGCCCTGAAGGACGAGATCCGCCAGCAGATCGAGATGGCGATCGACTACCTGCTCGCGAACCAGTGGACGTGGCGGAAGCGCGACGGCAGCCACGGCGAGCGCTGGCAGGGCGTCGTCGACCAGCAGTACGCGTGGCTGCTCGCCGCGGCCCGCGTCAACCCGGCCAGGTACGGGGCCGTGCGCGACCGGCACCGCGGCTTCACCGACCTCATGTGGTCGGGCTTCTGGTTCGCCGTCATGGACCCGCACGACTCGTACTACAAGTTCGAGCTCGGCGGCGGGGCGCTCCACGTCGTCCTCCGGCTCGAGACCGACCCGGTCGCGTGGCAGCGCGCCTACCAGGGGATGGCGATCCTGCGCCGCCACATCGGGCACCACCAGAACGCCCTCCTGAACGGCTTCTACCTCGCCGCCGACCCGTCGTCCGCGGCGCGCCTCGGCGAGGAGAACCGGAACCTCCTCACCCGCTTCCTCCGCCAGCCGCGGCGCAAGATCGTCGTCGACCTGACCGGCGACCCGACGATCGAGAAGGTCGACTGGCGGCCGCCCGTCAACCTGAACGCGTTCGCCCCCGGCGGGAGCGCCGCGCCTTCGACCGTGCGGATCGCGCGGTACCCGATCCCGGTCGAGCGGCGCGTGGCGGCGGGGTACGCGTGGACGGTGTCGCCCTTCCGCCTGTCGTCGGGCTATCCCGTGAACCCGCACGCCGAGGGCGAGGCGATGGACGTGACCGTGCCCTACTGGATGTCGCGCTACTACCGGGCGATCCCGCCGCCGCGGCCCGTCCGCCCGACGCCCACGGGCGTCGCGACCGCGAGCCCCGGCGCCGCCGCCACGAGCACGCGCTGATCTTCGCGGTCGCGATCCTCGCGAGCGTTGCGGCCCCTCCGTCGCGCGGGTAGACTCGCGCGACATGAGCGCTCGATCCCTGCGGGCCGCCGCCGTCGCCGCGGCGGCCGTGACCCTGCTGGCCGGCGGCGCCGCCGCCAAGGACCCGCCCGTCGTCCACCCGGAGGCCGCGCGCCTCCTCGTCGCCGGACCGCTCGTCGGCGCCGTCGGGCCCGACCGCGTCGCGATCTGGGCGATGCCGGGGCCCGGCCCGGGAGGCTCGCCGGGCGACGGGAACGCCGCCCCCTCGCTCGAGGTCGCCTACCGCGTCGACGGCGCGCCCGACGGGGAGGAGCGGCGCGTCCCGATGACCGTCGAGCCCGAGCCCGAAGGGATCGGGAGCGCCGTGGCGCGGCTCGAGGGGCTCGCGCCCGCGACCCGCTACCGCTACCGCGTCCTCCTCAACGGGCGCGCCGACGAGAGCACGACCGGGGCGTTCCGGACGGCGCCGGCGGACGGCCGGCCCTTCCAGGCGACGATCGGGCTCGCCTCGTGCATGCACCCGGGCCGCGACGCCGAGCAGCGCGCCTGGCGCGAGATGCGAAAGAGCGACCCGGCGCTCCTCGTCCAGCTCGGCGACAACCACTACGGCGACTCGCCGCGGCGCGCGTCGCAGGTCGGCTGGCACGTCGCCCAGCGACGCGTCACGCACTACGCCGAGTTCATAAAGGTCACGCCGACGGTCGCGATCTGGGACGACCACGACTACGGCAAGAACAACAGCGACGGCGAGCTGCGCGGCAAGGAGGAGTCGCTCTCCGTCTTCCGCCGCGTGTTCCCGAACCCGTCCTTCGGCCTGCCGGACACGCCCGGCGTCTTCTTCCGCATGAGCTACGGCGACGTCGACCTCTTCCTCCTCGACGTCCGCTATCACCGCTCGCCCAACGGGGCGCCGGACGACGCCGCCAAGACGATGCTCGGCGCCGGGCAGTGGCGCTGGCTCGAGCGCGAGCTCCTGGCGTCGAAGGCGACGTTCAAGGTCCTTTGCTCGGGGAGCACGCTGATCGCGAGCCGCGCGGACGGCTGGTCGCTCTACACGGACGACCGGCTGCGCCTGATCGGGCTCACGCGGACGGTGCCGGGCCTCGTCTTCGTCTCGGGCGACGTCCACTTCTCGACGGTGCTCACCCACGCCGCGCCCGAGGGGGGCTACTCGCTGCCCGAGGTGATCTCTTCGGGGATCGGCGTCAGCGCGTCGAGCGCGAGCTACGCCGTCCTCGAGGTCGACACGACGGCGAAGGATCCGACGCTGACGGCGACGGTCGTCACGCTCGACGGGCAGGGCCAGGTCCTCGGCCGCGAGCCGACGACGTTCAAGCGCTCGGAGCTGCTGCCGGTCCGCTGACGCGCGGCCTGGCCGGGGCCCCGCGCCGCCTTGCCTCGCCCCGCGCGGCCCCGCGCCTACCGGGCGCGGCGCTCGAGCCGCGCGATGCGGTCGTCGAGCGCCGACCCGGCCCCGTCGGCGCAGGTCCCGCACCACGCCTGGTACGGCCAGCGGTCGCGGGCCGCCCGCGCGAAGGCGAGCGCGCCCGCACGGTCGCCCAGCGCCTCGCGGCAGGCCGAGATCTCGAGCGCCGCCCGGTGCCGGTAGTTCCGGTAGTTCTCCATGAGGTTGCCGCCCGGCTCGAGGTCGTCGACGTCGCTCGCGATCAGCCGCTCGAACGCGCGGACGGCCTCGCCGAAGCGCGACTCCGCGCGGAGCGCGACCCCGACGTTGAAGAGCGCCTTGCCCCAGGCGTCGGTCGACGGATGCCGCTCCAGCACCTCGCGCCAGGCGTCGAGGGCCCGGTCGTGGCGCCCCTGCCCGTAGGCCTCGTGGCCGCGCTCGAGAAGCTCGCCCGCGCGCGCCGCGTCCGCCGGGTGGGGCAGCTCGCGGGCCGCGGCCAGCGCCAGGCCGGCGCCCGTCTCGTCGCCGAGGGCGCGGAAGAGCCGGGCGGCGAGCTCGAGCCGTCGGTGCGCCCGCGCGGGCTCGGGGGTCCGCGCGAGGACGACGACGAGGAGGCGGACCGTCACGAGGTCCGGGTGCTCGGCGACCAGGGCCCCGAGGAAGCGGGCCTCGACCTCGATGTCCTTCGCGCCCTCGAGGGCCGCGAAGAGCGAGCGCGCCCGCGCGTCGTCGCAGCCCGCGAGCGCCTCGCGCGCCTTCCCGGGCTGGAGGAGCGACGCCCACGCCGCCGCCCGGCGGAGCGTGTCCCCGGTTGCGAGCGGCCCGCGGGTCGCGCACGCCTCGTAGGCGTTGACGGCGCACGAGGCGCTCCCGAGCTCGAACGACAGGCGGGCGAAGGCGAGCGAGCCCGCGACCTCGTCGCCCTCGAGGACCGCCAGCCGCTCGCGGAAGCGCCTCGCGCGGCCGGCCCAGGGCTCCGGGAGCCCCGCCGTGGCCGCGGCGAACGACTCGACGACGTCTCTCCTCGGCGCGAGGTCGAGCCGGCCCCAGACGTCCGTCGCCCGGTCGAGCCGCTCGACGTCCTTCGCCCGCTCGGCGAGCGCGCGCGTCGCCGGGTGAACGCGCCAGGGGAGCCGCCCGACGTCGATCTCGCCCATGGGCGCGAGGACGACGTGCTCCTCGCGCCGCTCGTCGCCGGCGCCGCACGCCCCCGTCGCCCCGAAGACGATCCCCGCCGCCGCCAGCGCCGCCGTCGCCCCGACGCCCGTCCACGAACCCCTCGCCGCCCGGATCGAGCTCACGATGTCCCCTCCCTCCGGTCTCGATATCTTAGACCGGCGACGACGGCGCCTGTTCCGGGCTCGGTCGTCAGGCGAGGAGGGAGGGACCATGCCTTCGAAGCCGTCGCCCGGCGAACCGACGCCGAGCCGTCCGGCCGTGGCCGCCCGGCGGGCGGCGGTCCTCGCCGGGCTCACGCCCCTCGGGCTCGTCGGCGTCCTCTGGGTCGCGTTGCAGGCGGATCGCGGCCTCGACGGGTGGTCGCTCCGCCGCCCCTTCGACGACCTTCACCTGATCCTCCTCGCCGAGGCGGCGATCGGGGTCGGGCTCTTCGCCCTCGCCCGCGGGTGGCGGTGGGCGGTCGAGCCCCTCTGGCCGCGGACGGCGAGCCCGACGCGCCGGCGGCGGCTCGTCGTCGCCGGCGCGATCCTGGCGGCGGTCATCACCCTGAACGGCGTGTTCGTCCGCCATGGAGTCGCGCGGGACGAGGTGGAGGCGACCTTGGAGGCCGCCCGCCGCGCGCGCGTCGAAGGACGTCTCGACGACGCCCTCGACCGCGCGGGCCGGGCCCTGGCCTTGCGCGAGGAGTACCGCGGGCGACCGTGGGAGCGCGCGGTCGCGTTCGCCGAGGATGTCGACTGGTGGATCGACGACCGCTCGCGCCGCACCCTGGGGGAGGATCGGGCCCTGCGCGAGCTCGTCGGCTGGGACCGGCACGATGCGTTGCACGAGACCGCCGGGGCGCTCCTTGGGCGAGGCGACGCCGCCGGCGCGCTGGCCGCTCTGGACCGGGTGGCGGCGACGGGCATCGAGCTCGATCCCCTCCACGACGCCTCACCCGACCACCCGCTCCTCCGCGCCGAGGCGCTCTACCAGCTCGGCCGCTTCGACGAGGCCGAGGGGCTCGTCTCGGCGCTCGAGAAGCGGTGGCGCGACTACCCGTCGGCGACTCCCCGGGGTGAGGACCCCTGGCTCCTCCGCGGCGACCTCGCGCGCCGGCGCGGTCAGGTCGAGACCGCGCGCGGGTCCTACGCGAAGGCCGCCGCCGGCGCCAGGTTCGCCCACCGCCGGCGGCTCGCCGCCGAGGCGCTGGCGGCGCTCGAGCTGGAGGCGCCGGAGCCGCGCCCACAACCGGGCCCCCGCTGACGCCTCCGCTTGACGGCGCCGCGCCGTTCCAGTACAGACGCGGCGTGGCCTCGCGCCTGCTCGACATCCTGCTCGGCGGCTCGCTCCGCGACCTGACCGCGCTCCCGCTTCGCCTCCTCGAGCGCTCGCTCCCGTTCGGGCTGCCTTCGCTGCCGGGGCTGTCGGCGCTCCCGGCGCTCCCGACGCCGCCCCGGGCCGCGGCCCACCTCCTCCTCCGCCTCCCCGAGCCGATCGCGGCGCGCATCCGCGGCGAGCCGGTCGTCGTCCTCGGCCGGGCGCTCGACCCGCAGGTCCACCTCCTCCTCCGCCTCATGGAGGTCTTCCGCCAGCCGGGGCTGACGGAGAAGCCCGTGGACGCGGCGCGCCGCGACTTCCGGCGGAACGCGGCCATCCTCGCCCCGGACGCGCCCGCGGTCGAGCGCGAGGACCGGACGGTCCAAGGGGCCGCGGGCCCGCTCGCCGCGCGCCTCTACCGCCCGCCGGGGATGCGCGCCCCCGCCCCGCTCCTCGTCTACTTCCACGGCGGCGGCTTCGTCCTCGGCGACCTCGAGAGCCACGACGGGCTGTGCGCCGCCCTCGCCGAGCGGGCGCGCGGCCTCGTGCTCGCCGTCGACTACCGGCTCGCCCCCGAGCACCCGTTCCCGGCCGCGGCCGACGACGCCGCCGCCGCCTTCCGCCACGCGGTCGAGCGGGCGAGCGACCTCGGGGCCGACCCCGAGCGCGTGGCCGTCGGCGGGGACAGCGCGGGCGCGAACCTCGCGGCGGTCGTGGCGCTCGACGCCGCCGCCGCCGGCCCGGGCGCGCCGCGGCCCGCGCTCCAGGTCCTCGCCTACCCGGGCGTCGACAGCAGCCGCGACGCCCCTTCCTTCGAGACCTTCGCGCGCGGGTTCATGCTCGAGCGCGACGACATCCACTGGTTCCGCCGGCACTACGTCGGGCTCGACCCGGCGACGCGCCGCCAGCCGCGCGCCTCGCCGCTCCTCGCCCCGAGCCTCGCCGGCGCGCCGCCGGCCCACGTCCACGTCGCCGGCTTCGACGTCCTCCACGACGAGGGCATCGCCTACGCCTTGCGCCTGCGCGAGGCCGGCGTCCCGGTCGTCGCGACCCGCCACGACGGCCTGATCCACGGCTTCCTCTCGCTCGCGGGCGCCGTCGACGCCGCCGGGCGCGCCCTCGACGCGGTCGCCGACGGCATCCGGCGGACGCTCCACGCCTAGCGGCCGGCCGTGACCGAGCGCCGCCCGAGGCAGCGCAGCCTGCAGGCGAAGACGCTCCAGGCGGTCGCCCTCACGGTCCTCGCCCTCGTCGTCGTCCTCTACATCCCGCTCCGGGCCATCGTCCTCGGGAGCTTCCTCAAGCTCGAGGAGCAGGAGGTGCGGCGCCACGTCGAGCGCGCGCGGAACGCCCTCGACGGCGAGGTGCTGGCGCTCGGCCGGGTCGCCCGCGACTACTCGGCCTGGGACGAGACCTACGCGTTCGTCGAGGGCCGCGACCCGGCCTACGTCCAGGCCAACTACGCCGACTCGACGTTCGCCGAGAACCGGCTCGGGCTCGTGGCGATCTTCGACCGCGCCGGCGGGGTCGCCTTCGCCAAGGGGTTCGACCTCGTCGCCGGACGCGAGCGGGCCGTCGCGCCCGCCGAGGTCGAGCGGCTGCGGGCGGACCCGGTCCTGCTCCGGCACCCGGGCCTGGACTCGGCCGTCATCGGGATCGTCCGGCTCCCGGACGTCGGCCCCTGGATCGTGGCGTCGCGCCCGATCGTCACGAGCCGGCTCGACGGGCCGATCCGCGGGGCGATGGTCATGGGCCGCCCGCTCGATGCGGCCGAGACGGCGAGGCTCGCGGCCGCGACCCAGCTCTCGCTCGGGCTCGAGCCCGCGGACGCCCCGGCCCGCTCGCCGGCGGACGCCGAGGCGCGCGCCTCGCTCTCGCGCGAGTCGCCGGTCGCCGTCCGGCCCATCGACGAGCGGACGATCGCCGGCCACGCCCTCCTCCGCGACGTCGACGGCGACCCGGCGCTCGTGCTGCGCGTCGAGCTGCCGCGCGACATCTACGCCGAGGGCAAGCGGGGCACACTCTACCTCGGGCTCACGCTCCTCGCCGCCGGTCTCGCCTGCGCGGGCGTGATCTCGGCCGAGCTCCGGCGCCTCGTGCTCAAGCGGCTGGCGCGCCTCTCCACGGACGTCGCCGACGTCGGCGAGCGCGGCGACCTCTCGCTCCGCGTCACGGAGGCGGGCACCGACGAGCTTGGGCGGCTCGGCGGCTCGATCAACGGGATGCTCGAGGCCCTCGAGCGCCTGAACCGCGAGCTCCGCGACGAGCGGCAGAAGTCCGAGCGCCTGCTCCTGAACGTCCTCCCCCAGCCGATCGCCGAGCGCCTGAAGCGCGGCGAGGCGACGATCGCCGACGGCTTCGAGGAGGTCTGCGTCCTCTTCGCCGACCTGGTCGGCTTCACGGACCTCGCCGCCCGCACGCCCGCCACGGACCTCGTCCGGCTCCTGAACGACATCTTCTCGGCCTTCGACGGGATCGCCGAGCGCCACGGCCTGGAGAAGATCAAGACGATCGGCGACGCCTACATGGCCGTCGCCGGCGTCCCCGAGGCCCGCCCGGGCGGCGGCGCCGCGGCGGTCTCGGCCGCCGCCGAGGTGGCGCTCGACATGCAGGCCTGGATCGCCGGCGCGAACCGCGACCGCGGGACGGCGCTCGGCGTGCGCGTCGGCATCCACGTCGGGCCGGCGGTCGCCGGCGTCATCGGGGCCCGGAAGTTCGCCTACGACCTCTGGGGCGACACCGTCAACCTCGCGAGCCGCATGGAGTCTCACGGCGCGCCCGGGCGCGTGCACGTGACCGCGGCCGTGCGCGACCGCGTCGCCGACCGCTACGACTTCGAGGAGCGCGGCCCGATCGCGGTCAAGGGCAAGGGCGAGGTGCGGACGTTCTGGCTCACGGGCCGGCGCGCGCCCCACCACGGCTCCGAGTAGCCAGCCCTTGGACGCGCGGGGACCGTGGCCGGTTCCGGTCGGTGGGCGGGCGACGGTCCGGCCCGTTGATCCGTCCGCTGCGCAAGGGTACGCTGGAGCCCGATCCGCACGCGAGGAGGTCGCATGAGCTCGATCCCGTCTGCGCCCCGGGGCCGCCCCGAAGGCGCCGCTGAAGTGACGCCGCCGCCACCCGCCGACGTGCCGGGCGAGGGCGTCGGCGCGGACCAGGCGTCGCCCGCGCCGAGGGGGGAGCCGGCGCCCGCGGCGCGCGCCCCGTCCGGCCGGATGGCCGTGTCGGCGCTCCAGGCGCGGCTCGCCGGACGGGACGTGCCCGACCTGGGCGAGCCGGCGAGCGCGCCGGCGACGCGCGAGGGCCTCTCGGAGGTCTTCCGGTTCTACGGGCAGCTCGGGTCGCTCCCGGAGGTCCGCGAGCAGCTGACGCGGCGCTCGGACCCGGAGACGGGGTTCATCGGCGCGCCCGCGATCGTCGAGGTCGCGGAGGCGGGCGGGTTCCGCTTCTCGGCCGCGGACCTCGCCGAGTACAAGGCGCTCCGGCCGAGCCTCGTGGCCGTCAAGCCCTTCCGCGACCGGGTCGAGGCCGACCCCGCCCTGAAGGCGCGGCTCGAGGCGATCCTCGGCGGGCCCGCGGCGCAGGCGGAGCTGCCGGCGCTCTCGGCCGGCTACCTCGAGCTGGCGAAGCAGCTCGGCCAGCCGGTCGATGCCGGCGCCATGGCCGTGGCCGTGCGCGTCGAGCGCCTGCTCGAGAACGCGGGGTCGGGCCGACCGCCGGCCGAGGCGAGCCTGGACCTCGCGAGCTCGCTCCACGGGTCGGACTTCAACTACGGCCCGGAGGCCGCCGGGCGACGTTACCTGATCGTCCAGGCCTATCCGGCGACCGAGTACGACTTCACGCCGGAGCGATGAACCCCGAGGCGTTGCTCCGTCCGATCGCGCTCGAGGACTTCGTGCGCGAGGACCTCGGCCGCCGTCCGCGACACATCTCGGGGCGGCCGGCGGCGTACTACGCGTCGCTCTTCTCGCGGCCCGAGCTCGACGCGATCCTCTGGGCCGCGGGCGAGGACCTGCGCCGGGAGTGCTTCCTCATCGAGGCCGGGCGGCGGTCCGACTTCCCGCGCCGCGAGGGGGCGGACCTCCGTGACTGGCTGCGCGAAGGGTACCGGCGCGGGGCGACGGCGATCGTCAACCACGTCGAGCGCCGGTCGCCCGCCATCGCCCGGTTCCAGCGCGCGCTCGAGATCGCCCTCGACGCGCGGACCGACGTGACCGCGGTGCTGACGCCGCCCGGAGCCCGGGGGTTCGCCCCGCACTTCGACGGCGCCGAGGCGCTCATCCTCCAGGTCGAGGGCGAGAAGCGCTGGCGCCTGTACCCGCCCGTCGCGGAGTGCCCGGTCGAGTACCGAACCGTCGACGAGCCGGCGCTGCCGGCGCCGACGCACGAGCTGACGCTGCGCGCGGGCGACCTCCTCCACGTGCCGCGCGGGGTCGTCCACGCGGTCTTCACGGAGACGGCGCCGTCGCTTCACCTGACGGTCGGCGTCCACATCTATCGCTGGGTCGACTTCCTCGAGGACCTGATCGAGGGCGTCGCGCAGGCCGACGTCGAGCTGCGACGGCGGGCCGCCGGCCAGGACCTCCGCGCCATCCTGGTCCGCTTCCGCGAGCGGGCGCCGGCGGCGACGGCGGCCGCGCTCGCGCGCCGGCGCCGGCGGACGGTCGCGACGTCGCCGCCGCTGCCGGGCGGCGCGCTCGCCCGGGACCCGGCTCCCTTCGACGAGGCGGGGTCCTTCGCGCGGCCGGCCGGGACGCGCTGTCACGTCCTCCAGGTCGCGGGCCGGGCCGTCCTCGAGTTCGCCGGCGAGCGGACGGCGTCGGTGCGCGGCCCGGCCCACATCCGACCGGCGCTCTGCTTCATCGCGAGCGTCGACGGGCCCTTCGCGATCGCGGCGCTCCCGGACTCCCTGTCGTTCGAGGAGAAGTGCGCCCTCGTCCGCCGTCTCGTCGCCGAGGGCTGCCTGGAGGCGGTCGGATGAGCCTGGACGCGCGCTGGCTCTTCCAGTCGCTTCGGCCGGAGGAGTTCATGGAGCGCTACCTCGACCGGGAGGTCCTGCTTGAGGACGGCCGGGGCGAGGGCTTCTACGCGCCGCTCTTCTCCCGCCGGCACCTGGCCGCCATGCTGTGGGAGCAGGAGGCCCAGGCGGCCGAGCTGGTCTACGCGCACGTCGACGGGCACACGCAGTACCTCCCGCAGCCCTTCGCCTCGACCCCGTGGGAGTGGGCGCGGATGCAGTACCGGCGGGGATGGCCGATCGTGATCAACTCGATCTCCCGGTTCTGTCCGACCGTCGCCGCGCTCTGCCGCGACCTCTCGTCCTGGATCGACGCTCCGGTCCACGCCAACGCCTACCTCGCCCCGCCGGACGCGCCCGGGTTCGGGGCGCACTTCGACACCGACGACACGATGTTCCTCCAGGTCGAGGGGGCGAAGCACTGGCGCCTTCACGCGCCGGTCATCGAGCTGCCGCTGCTCTCCCAGCTCGAGGGCGTCGACCCGCGGGCGCTCGCGCCCGCCCGGGAGATCGAGCTCCGGGCGGGCGACCTGCTCTACGTCCCGCGCGGCGTCATCCACACCCCGGTCGCGGGCCCGGCGGGGTCGTTGCATCTCACGCTCGGGCTGCATCACCGGCTCTGGCGGGACGCGCTCGTGGACGCGCTGGCCGACGCCGCCGAGCGCCACGCGGCCCTCGGCGGTCGCGCCCGGCCGGACGATGTCGAGGCGTGCGCGCGCCTGCTCGACCTCTTCGTGGCCGACGCGATGGACCCCGACGGCCCGCGGCGGGCGCGCGAACGGTTCGGGCGGCGCGAGGTCCCGAAGCCGGCGCCCGAGGACCTGCTCTGAGTCCATCCTGGCTAAGCTATCGTTCCGGCGGTCGGGGGCGCGGCGCCGGCTCCGCCTTGACGATCAGGTAGCGGAGCGGCCCGTCGCGGGCGGCGTTCTCGATCGCGAGCGCCTCGCCGACCGGCAGGGCGACGACGCTCCCGGGGCCCACGGGACGGCGCTTCGACCCGACGGTGACGCGGCCGCGCCCCTCGACGAAGATGACGAGCTCGCAGAGGTCGGGCTGCGCGTGGAGGCCGACGGCCCCGCCCGGATCGAGCTCGCAGGCGAGCGCGGCCGCGAAGGGCGGGAGCGGGGACGGCCGGCCGCCGAGCAGGTCGACGACCCGGACCTCGCCGCGCCCGCCGAAGAGCGCCTCGTGGCGGGCGACCGCGGCCCGCCCGCGCCCGGGCCGCCGCTCGAGCCAGAGGGTCATGCCATCTCCTCGCGTCCCGGCCGGCCTCGCGGTCACGGAGCCGTGATCGCCCGCCGGATCGCGGCCCACGGGGCGGCGTCGTCGAACGCCACGCGGCCGCGCCGGCCGCGGACGACGCCGAGCCGGCGCCAGTAGTCCTCGAGGTCGACCTCGACCGGCTCGCGCCCCATGCGCGCGTGGAGCTCGGCGAGGACCGGCACGCCGACGGCGCCGTCGGCGGCGGCGAGGACGTCGGCCAGGCGCCAGCGCCGCTCGATGTGGCCGCCGGCCGCGATCACGCCGCGGAGGGCGTCCTCGAGCCCGTGGCGGTTGTCGGTCCGGCGCCGGATCTCGACGTCGGCGACGAAGCAGAAGAGCGCCCCGCCCCAGTACGTGCGCGCCCAGGTCGGCGTGCGGTCGAGGCCCCGGTCGCCGCGCCGCGGCTGCCCCTGCGGCAGGCCGCGGACGAGCTCGCGCCAGAAGCGCTCCTCGGGGATCGCGCCGGCGCGCACGCGGGCGACGGGCTCGACGTACGTCGCCATGCCCTCCTCGAGCCAGTGCGACTCCTCGGGCACGGACGGGAGGGCGAGGTGGCAGAGCTCGTGCGGCAGCACCCAGTCGTCGGCCAGGTCCGCCTCGACGACCTCCGACCCGAGCCGCATCTCGATCCGGGCGGGGCCGTGGCCGAAGGTCGTGCCGTGGATGCGGTCGTCGCCGGCGACGGGCCGGATCGTGACCTCGACGCGCCGGACGGGCAGGCCGCCGAAGTAGGCCCCGACGGCGTCGGCGTTCCGGCGCACCCACCGGGCGACGGCCTCGTCGCCGGCCGCGAGCGCGCCCGACCCGCGCCGGACGGCGACCGTGCCGCGCCGCTCGCCCTCGCCGACCGCCAGCTCGAACCACGGCTCGGCGCCCGCCACGTCGTCGGCGCGGACGAGGTCGCGGGCCGGCGCCGCCGGGCCGGCGACCGTCGAGGCGACGGCCAGGGCCAGGGCCCCCGACAGCGCGGCGATGGTGAGGCGGCGGGTCCCTCGTTCGCGCGCGGCCGGCCTTTCGGTCATGAGGGCAGCCTACAGCAGCGGCCCGGGCGCGCGCAAGGCGGGTCGGGGCCCGGTGGAGAGGCCGCGACTCCATCCCCAGTGGGATCGGGGACGGGGGTTGGTACAATCGTCGCATGAGGGGCGCCTTCATCGTCCTCGAGCGCGTCGCCTCCCGGGCCGACGCCCCGGGCGGCGGGCCCACGCCCCTCGAGCGCGCGCGCCGGCCGCACCTCGACCGCCTCGCCCGCGAGGGGATGCTCGGGCTCGCGCGGATGCCGGCCCAGGACCTCGGGCCGGGCGCCGACCTCGCGCACGCCGCCTTCCTCGGGCAGGACCCGCGCCGCTGTCTCGCGGCGCGCGCGCCGATCGAGGCGACGGCGGACGGCGTGCCGGTGAAGCCGGGGGCCGTCGTCTTCCGGCTGGACCTCGTCGCCACGTGGGACCGGAAGCTCGTGGACGCGGCCCCGGCGGCGAGGGACGCGGACGACGCCCGCGCCCTGCTCGCGGCGCTCTCGGCGGCGTCCTGGCTCGGGGCGAAGGAGAAGGACCTGGCGCTCCACCCGGGCCCTCTGGATCGCCACTTCCTGACGTGGGACGGCTGGCCGGACTCGCTCCCGGTCCCCGAGACGACGCCGCCCGAGGCCGCCGCCGGCAAGCCGCTCGCGGCCTCGTTCCCGCGCGGGTCGGGGGCGGAGCGGCTCGTGGACCTCATGATGCGCTCGACGCCGATCCTCGCCGGGCACGCCATCAACAAGAAGCGCACCCAGGCGGGACGGCCGCCCGCGAACCAGGTCTGGCTCTGGGGCGCCGGCCAGGCGGCCGCCTTCCCGAAGCTCGCCGAGCGCCGCCCGGGCGGCCTGCGCGGGGCCGCGATCTCGCCCTCGGCGTACGTGCGCGCGCTCGCGTCCGTGTCCGGGCTCGGCGTCGTGCCGGTCGCCGCCGTCCCGGGAACGGGCGCGGAGGCCGAGCCCGCCGTCGTCGGCGCCGTCGCCCTGGGCGCGCTCGCGACCCACGACCTCGTCTACGTGCACGTCGCCGCCCCGGCGGACGTGGCGGCGCGGACGGCGGCCATCGAGCGGATCGACGCCGGCGTCGTCGGCCCGATCGTCGCCGCCCTCGAGGCCGCGCGCAAGCCGTTCCGCGTCCTCGTCGCCGCCGACCGGGCGACCTCGCTCGCGTCGCGCGGGCCCGCGCCGGACCCCGTGCCCTTCGTGCTCTTCGGGACGGGCGTCGCGGCGCGCCGCGGGACGGGCTTCTCGGAGGCGGCCGCCCTGGAGACCCAGGGGCGCGTGGAGCCGACCGCGGCGGGCGACCTCGTCGGCCTCGTGCTCGGGACGTCGCGATAGACCGCCGCCGACCGCCGGAGGAGGACACATGCCGAGCAAGGAGGAGCTGGACCGGGCGCTCAAGGCCTTCAAGAAGCGGCTCAAGGTCACGCGCCGGGACGCCGAGTCGAGCTCGACGCGCGGCGCGCTCACGGGCGGCAAGGACTCCGGCATCGTCGGCGTCCCGCTCCCCGAGGGCTTCCCGCTCGCGGTCTGGGAGGAGCTGATCGCTCAGGGCCGCATCCGCCGCACCCCGGGCGAGCGGACGTACGAGCTGGTGCCGCCGAAGTCGCCGTGACCGCCTCCGCCGCCTCGACCGCCTCTGGCCTCGCCCTCCCCGCCGCCGTCAGCGCTTGAAGAGCCGGTCGGGGATCGCGCCGGCGTCCACGGCGCGGACCTCGAGGGCGCCGCCTCCGTCGACGAAGCCGCGCAGCGGCTCGCTCCGCGCGAGCAGGGCCTGGCGCAGCGTCCCGGCGAGGGTCCGGCGCTCGACGTCCGTGGCGTGCGGGACGGCGGCGACCTCGACGACGATCCGGGCGGCGGCCTCGCCGCCGGCCGCGGGCTCGGCGCGGGCGACGACCTTGGGCGGCCCGAGGTCGCAGCCCTCGAGGACCCCCAGGCGCTCGAGCAGGTGGGCGGCGCGAGCGGCGTGCGGCTGGTCGTCGACCGCGTGCTCGAGGTCGGCCGGGAAGAGGACGAGGCGCGCGCGGCCGTCGATCGCCACGGCGACGGCGTCGACCGCCCGGCCGAGCACTCGAAAGCCGAGGTCGTCCGCCGCCGCGCAGTCGCCGGTCGCGGCCACGAGGTCGCCCGTGTCGTAGCGAAGGAGGGGCGTCCGCTGCACGAAGGGCACGAGGCCGGTGAGGACGAGCCGACCGACGGCGCCCGGCCGCCACTCGACGGGCCGCGGCCCGCCGCCCGGTCCGCCCGGGCCGCCCGGGCCGCCCGCGCCCCCGGGCGCGGCGCCGATCTCCGGCTCGAACAGCTCGGGGAGAAGCGGCGGGTAGGCGAAGTGGCGGCCGGCGCAGGCCTCGCACTTAGGCGCCGGGGTCGTGAACTCGCTCAGGCTGTACGAGTCGATGATCGGCACGTCGCCGAACGCCGCGGCGATGAGGCGGCGCGAGCGCCCGGTCGCCTCGTAGGAGTTGGTGCCGACCGCCCGGACCCCGTAGCGGGAGAGCGGGGCGTCGCCCCGACGCGCCGCGCTCGCCGCGAGCGCCAGGAGCGCCGAGACCGAGCCGCGGACGGCGTCGATCCGCCCGCCGCCGAAGCGGGCGGCGTCCTCGAAGGCCGCGCGGGCGAGCTCGAAGAAGTTGTCGTGCGGCATCCACGGGACGCGGAACGTGCCGGCGGGCGGCGCGCCGGGCGGCAGCCCGTGCCACACGTTCCAGAGCTCGACGACGGCGGGCGGCCCCGGGGCCTCGGCGGTCCCCGCGCCGCGCAGGCCGTCGAGGAACGTGGCGAGCGCCTCCTCCTCGGCCGGCTGGCGCCGGACGTAGAGGCAGCCGCCGCCCTCGCGGCGCGTGCCGCTCGAGAGGACGATGCGGTCGTCGGCGCGGTCGAACCCGCCGGCCTGGAGGGCGTCGCCGGCGGCGATGGCCTCGCGCTTGGTCAGGGGCTCGAGGCGGCGGAAGGCCTCGACGGGATCGGCGGCGCCGGTGCCCTCGAGGCGCGCCCGCCAGAACGGCGAGCGCCCGCGGGCGTGGGCGACGGTTTCGGCGAGGAGGGCGTCGCGGACGGCGGCCGGCCCGGCGCCCAAGCGCCCTTACGCCTCGGGCCCGGTCGCCGGTCCCGTCCCTCCGGACGGCGCCTCCGCGCCGCCGGCCGGCCGCGGCGCGGGCCGCGGGGCCGGCCGCGCCGGCGTCGCCGGCGCCTCGGCCCCGGCCCCGGCCGCGCCGCCCCTGCCGGCCGCCGGGGCTTCCGCGCCGCCGGCCCGCGGTCTCGGGCCGTCGGCGGCGAGCCTCGACGCCCGGCGCGCGAGCGCGTTCATCCGCTCGCGCTCCGCGAGCTGCCCGAGCCCGGCGCCGCCGCGGGTCGCGGCCGGGGCGGCGGGAGACTCCGCCCCCGCGGCCCCGCGCCCGGTCGCGGCCGTGCCCCCCGTCGCGGCCTCGGCCGTGGCCGCCGCGTCCCTGGCCGCGCCCGTGTCGACCTGCGGCTTCGGGCCGCCGAACCGGATGCCGAAGAGACTGAAGCTCATGGGCCTTCCCTCCCTCCCTTGGCCCTAGATCATACCACGGTGCGGCAACCCCTCCGGCCCGGTCTCAGGGAAGCTCGAGCCGGACGGGGGTCTCCTCGCCCGGCCGCACCTCGACCGGGACGGGCTCGCTCGCGCGCTCGCCGAGCCGGGCCGCGACGAGGTAGCGGCCCGGGGCGATGTCCGCGAGGTGCACCGTGCCGTCGCCGGCGGCCGTCAGACCGAAGAGCTGGGCGAAGCTCACGAAGATCGTCCCGCCGGCGGCGTCGCGGATGTCGAGCGTCGCCCCCTCCGCCGGTTCCCCGTCGGGCCGCGCGATCGTGGCGAGGAGCGAGCCCGTTCGCGGCAGGACGATCCGGACGGGCTCGTCCGTGCCGTCGCCGCGGAAGTCGACGCGCGTGGCGGTGACCGGCCCGCCCTCGAGCTTGCCCGGCATCGTCACGAGCCAGTATGAGCCGGGGGGGAGGCCCTCGATCGCGAACGCGCCGCTCTCGTCCGAGCGCCCCTCCGGGGCCCCCATGAGCGACGAGACCTCGAGTCGCCCGGCCCCCGGCGCGGCGTCGACCTCGATGCCGGGCGCCGGGCGGCCCTCGGGATCGACGACGAGGCCGCGGAGCGTGGCGCCGCGGGCGACGCGGAGGACGAGGCCCTCGACCGCGGCGTCGCCGACCGTCACGCCGGCGACGCGCCCGCTGCCGTGGCTCGGGAGGGTCGCGGTGACGTCGTACGCGCCCGGCGGGACGTCGAGGATCTCGAAGGTCCCGTCGGCGCGCGTCGTGTCCGACCCGCCCGCCGCACGCAGGAGCTCGGCGGCGAGACCGTCGCCGCCGCCCGGCGGGGGCCCCGGGACCGCCGCCGCGCTCGACGACGCCCGCGCCGCGGTCACCCGGGCCCGGGCGATGGGCTCGCCCGTGCCGGCGTCGACCACGCGGCCGCGGATCGCCCCCGGGGGCAGGTCGAGGTCGAAGCGGGCCTCGGCCACGCCGGCGGGCACGAGGAGCTCGCCGACCATCGCGTAGCCGCCGTACACGACCCGGTGCCGGCCGGGCGGCAGCAAGACGCGATACGCTCCGTCGCGATCCGTCTCCGCCGACCGCTGCTCGAGGATCGCGCCGCCCACCGGTGCGAAGCCGAGGGTCGCGCCGGGAAGCGGCGTGCCGCGCCGCCGGACGAGGCCCGTCACGACGACGGGCCGCGGCTCCTCGCGCTCGATGAAGTCGAGGACGGTCGTCTCGCCGTCCCGCACGGAGACCGTGCGGAAGCCGGCAGGTCCGGACCGCTTGGCCTCGTCCATCCCCTCGACGAACACGAAGGCCTGGCCGGCCGGCAGCCCGCGGATCGCGTAGCGACCGTCCGCGTCCACCTCGGCCTTGCCGGCGACTTCCGCCGAGAAGGCGGAGACGACTGCCCCGGCGCGCGGCGCCCCGGTCGCGTCCAGCACGCGACCCTCGATCGCCCCGCCGGCGGGCAGGACGATCTCGACCTCGACGCGCCCGCCGCTCGCCGGGACATCCACCGGGGCCTCGCCCGGCGGCCTCGACGGCGCCGTCGCCGCGATCCGGCGGCGGCCGGCGGCGACGCCGCGCAGGACGAAGCGGCCGGCGTCGTCCGTCGGCGCGCCGCCGGCGCCGTCCCCCTTCACGGAGACGGACCCCGAGCCGCGCGTCGCGTCGCGGACGGACGCGCCTGCCACGGGCACCCGTCCAGGCAGGGCGACGACGCGGCCCGCGACCTCGGCGCCGGCCTCGAGGATGACATCCACCCGGGCGCTGCCGCCGGCCGTCACGAGCACGCCGCCGACCTCGCCGGGAGCGCGGTCCGCCGCCCGGGCCGTGATGCGGTAGACGCCCGGGGCGACGCCGTCGAACCGGAAGACGCCATCCTCGCCGGTCTTCGTCCGGCTCCAGGTCGCCTCCTCCTTCGCCGCCCGCCGCTCCGCGCCGCCGGCGCCGGGGTCGACCTCGCCGCCGAGGTCGACGCCGGCCGAAGGCACCGGAGCGCCGGTCGCGCCGTCGTGGACGAGGCCCTCGATCGTGCCCCCGAGACCGAGCACGACGCGCACGCCCGTCGCGCCGGCCTCGACGCCCTCGAGCCGGGCCGAGGTGTAGGCGCCGCCGTTCGGCCCGCTCGCCCGGAGCGCGAACGTGCCCTCCGCGAGCCCGGACAGCGAGAAGCGGCCGTCCGGGCCGCTCTTCGCGTCGCGCCCGGAGCCGCTTCGGGCCTTGTCGGCCCGCACGCGCTCCGGGCTGGCGCTCACCCGCGCGCCGGCCACGGGCTCGCCCGCCGGGCCCACCACCGTCCCCTCGATCGCGAGGCCGGTCTCGAGGACGATGTCCAAGACGACGTCCCCGGTCGCGGGCACCTGCACGCTCTTCCCCGCGAGGTCGAGGAGGTGCGCGTCGGAGAACGCGGTCACCCGGTACTCGCCGGCGTCGAGGCCGCCGACCCGGTAGCGGCCGCCGGCATCCGTTCCGGCTTGCAAGGAGATGCCCTGGGCGGCGCCCAGGACCACGACGCCGACGCCCGCGATCGGCGCGCCCTGCGGGTCGGAGACGCGCCCGACGATCGCCGCGCCGGGCTCGGCGAGCCTGAGGTCGATCCCGCTCGTGCGCTCGCCGACGGTCGCCTGGACCCCCTCGCGGCGGGCGCGGCGGTGGACCCCGTCGCTCGCCGCGACCGCGTACGACCCCGTCTCCGCGACCTCGACCGCGTAGGTCCCGTCCGCGGCCGTGCGCGTGCGGGTCATCGACTCGCGCCGGCGCTTCTCGAGCAGCGCCTCGACCGCGGCGCCGGCCACCGGCCCTCCGTCGGGGCCGACGACGCGGCCGGCGATGATCGCGCGCGGCCCGCCCTTCTGGCCGATCGCGGGCGGCGACGGCCGGAGCTTCCCCGGGCCGGGGGCCTCCGCGGCCGGCCCGCGCGGCGCGGGCTCGGGCTGCGGTCCCGCGCCGGCGCCGGCTTCGCGGGCCGCGTCGAAGGCCGCGGTCTCGGGAGCGGCGACGGGCGCCGGCTCGGACGCGGCGGCGGGCGCGGGCCCCGGCCCGGGCGCGGGCGGCAGGCGGGTCACCCGGTACGCCGCCCAGGCGGCGAGGGCGAAGGCGACGAACGCGAGGAGGACCGCGGTCGGGCGACGGGGCGTCGGCATGCGCGTCAGATCCTACCCGATGGGGTCCGCCGGCGACCCGCCGTCGCGGTCCCGCGCGGCGGCGGACGGGGGCGCCGCCGGCAAGGCGGCGAGGAGCCGTTCGATCGGGAGGGGCTTCTCGAAGAACCGGGCGCCGGCCTTCTCCGCGCGCTCCCTGGCGTCGGGAAGCTCCCGGGCGAAGCCGGTGAGGACGAAGACGGGGAGGCCGCCTCCGGCGAGGAGCTCCTCGACGAGCGCGATCCCGTCTCCATCGGAGAGGCGGCAGTCGACGAGGGCCGCCGCGACCGGCCCGGCCGCCAGCACGCGCCGCGCGCCGGCGCAGCCCTGGACGGCGCGGGCGCTGAAGCCGCGGTCGCCGAGCAGCTCGCAGAGGTTCCGGGCAAGGGCGACGTCGTCCTCGACGACGAGCACCCGTGGCCCGTGGACGGCGCACGCGAGCCGCGCGAGCAGCCGCGGGATCTCGACCGGCTTCGGGAAGACCGCCAGCATGCCGGCGTCGAGCGCGTCGCGCAGGCGCTCGTCCCGCGCGTACGCGGTCGTGGCGATGGCCGGGAGCCCCGGGTCCCGCTCGCGCAGGGCGCGGTAGAGCTCGATCCCGTCGATCTCGGGCATGCGGATGTCGAGGAGGGCCGCGGCGTAGCGGCCGGCGGCGAAGCGCTCGAGCACCTCGCCCGGCCTCGCGAAGAAGTCCGCCTCGAGGCCCCGGAGCTCGATCACCTCGGCCATGTTCTCGGCCAGGGCGCGGTTGTCGTCGACGATGAGGATGCGCCTGGCGCTCATGGGCCCGCCTGCACGCCCCGCACGGCCGGCAGGCGCACCTCGAAGGCCGCGCCCGGCAGCGGGCCCGCGACCAGGCGGATGCTCCCGCCGTTGGCCTCGGCGAGACGCCGGCAGAGCGCGAGCCCGAGCCCCGTGCCGCGCGGCTTCGTGGTCACGAGGGGCTCGAAGAGGCGCGCCCTCACCTCGGGCGGGATGCCGGCGCCGCTGTCCCCGACGACGACCGCGACCTCGCCGTCCGCGGCCCGCGCGATCGCGCGCACCTCGCCGCCCGCGCCCGCGGCCTCGGCCGCGTTGGCGAGGAGGTTCGTGAAGATCTGGCGGACCTGATCGACGTCGACCCGCACGTTCGGCAGCTCCGTGGGCGCGTCGACCGTGAATCGAGCGTCCGCGGGCCACGGGATCGACGCGGCGGCGCCGTGGATCAGGTCGACGAGCGCGGCCCGGGCCGGCTCCCGCGGGCGGTCGCGGATGAGGTCGAGGAAGTCCGAGATGATCTTGTTCGAGAGGGCGATCTGCTCGCCGATCCGGTCGAGGTGGCGCCTGAGCTTTGCGTCCTCGGGCGCCCGCGCCCGGACCATGAAGAGGGACGACTCCATGACCCCGAGGGGGTTGCGGAGCTCGTGCCCGATCGACGCGACGAGCTGCCCGAACGTCGCCAGCCGCTCGCTCCGCTTCACCTGCGCCACGTAGTCCTCGCGGTAGGTGTGGAGCATGATCGCGAGCTCGAGGTCGAGGAGCCGGTTCATGGCGTGGAGCTCGGCCCGCGCCTGCGTCGGGTCGCGGGCCGAGTCGAGGACGGCGTCGGCGAAGTGCCCGCGCATGACGTTCATGGCCGTGAACATGTACTGCTGCGGCAGCCGGATCTGGACGTGAACGCGGCCGATCCCGGCCCGGCGCTCGAAGTACGCCTCGTCCCAGGGGCCCGTGAAGCAGAGCTCCATCCAGTCCCTGAGCTTTCCCTTGAGCCGCTCGACCTGCGCCTGGCCGCCCGTGATCGCGGCGCTCGCGCCCGGGTGCTTGAGGATGTGGTCGTAGAAGTCGTCGGCGATCCGGGCGAAGTGGGGCGCGAGTCGCGGGGCGAGGGCGTGAAGGGAGGCCTCGTCGTCGGGGCCGAACCCGACGTACCGCTTGATCTCGTCGAGGAGGTGCTCGCCTTCCATGGCCGCGGTGCGTTCGACGGCCAGCATATTGAGGAGCGGACGATTGCGCAATCGCACCGCGGAACGGAGTTCGCTTTGGAGGGGAAGGACCGAGAGAAAGGAGCCTCACCATGCGGACGAACCGGAGCGTCCTCCTCCTCCTGCTCGGGCTCGCTCTCGCCGCGGTCCGGTCGGCCGCGGCCGATGACGAGCCGGGCCGGAAGAAGGAGCTTCCGTCCCCGCCGACCCCGACCGTCGAGCCCTACACGTGCGGCACCGTCCAGCGCATCCACACGCTCGTCGGCGTCTTCCTGGCGAGCCAGCCGCAGCCGGCCGACCTCGAGCAGGCGAAGGCGGGCGGGATCCGGACGGTCGTGAGCCTCCGGCACGCGGACGAGCTCGACTGGGACGAGGCGGCCCTCGTCGCGCGGCTCGGCATGGAGCACGCGAGCATCCCCTTCAGGACCCCGGACGAGCTGACGGACGACGTCTTCGACCGGGTCCGCGCCCTCCTGAACGACCCGGCGAAGCGGCCGCTCCTGCTCCACTGCTCGTCCGCCAACCGCGTGGGCGCCGTCTGGCTCGCCCACCGCGTCCTGGACGGCGGCCTCTCGATCCAGGCGGCGGTCGCCGAGGCGCGGCGCGTGGGCCTGAAGCTCCCGGCCTTCGAGGAGAAGGCGCTCGACCACGTACGGCGCCGGCAGGGGAGGTGAGGTGACGGGGCCGCGGGGCGCGCGCGCCTTCAGGGCCGCCGCGCCCCGTCGCGATCGTCCGCAGGAACGAGCGCTCGTGCGGCCCGAAGACGAGCCGCGGGTGTCGCATCCAAAGCGCCCGGAGCCTCCGGTCGAGCGCCGCCGCCTCGGTCGTGCCCTCGATCCGGACGGGGTTGCCGCTCTCGATCGAGATCCCGCCGACGGCGGCGCAGACATCCTCGAGGTTGCGCTGGACGTGGAAGATCGCTCGCTGGGCGGCCCGCGACGCGTGCGGCTCGGCGCGTCGCGGGAAGCCGCCGGCGAAGAGGATCGTCGCCGCCTCGGGGACGAGGACGATCCGCTCTCCGAGCTCGCGCCGGAAGGAGTCGGCGGCCGTGGTCTTGCCGCCGCCCGGGCCGCCCGTCGGCACGAGGCGGCAGCGGCCGTTCGGGATGGGGTCGGGCCTCGTCTCGTCGGGCGAGATCGCCATCGTCTCCTCCTGCGGAAGCGGACGCATTCGCGCGGCGTCTCGTCTGTCCGCTCGCTGATGAGGAAACGCCGTGCCGGACCGGCCGGGCGGAGGGGTCCCGGACGGAAGGCCGCGGGAACGGTTCAGGGAGAAGGGGCAGGGGGAGGGAACGGGGAAGGGGAGGGGGCGGGGGAGGAAATGGGA
>Ga0187893_10001079_pt1 | contig 68019 bp, 57 predicted proteins | sample MA1701074metaG_FD_139574 | JGI IMG/M metagenome (GOLD analysis project Ga0187893, IMG submission 139574) | White microbial mat communities from a basaltic lava cave in the Kipuka Kanohina Cave System on the Island of Hawaii, USA - MA170107-4 metaG ...
GCAGCGCGCGGTGACGCCGCGCCTCGAGCACTTCGGCGGAGCCCTTGATCCGCATACCGATCTCCCCGGGTCCGGGGAGGACGATAAATTGTTGCATTATTTACGCGTGAGTCAATAGCGGAGACGATCGGAGTCGAACGCCGGTTGATTCGGGGCGCATGCCGCGCGGAATCGGCGTTCCGCGGCGGCGCGCTCCGTCGTAGAATCGGCGCCCGCATGCGCGCCGCCCGCGTCACGCTCGCACTCGCCGTCTGCGCCGCGCTCTCCGCGGGCTGCGCGACTTCGTCCGGCTTCGACCGCTCGCTCGTCGTGACGGCCACCGCCTACAACTCGGTGCGCAGCCAGACGGGACCGTCGCCGACGCTCGCGGCCTGGGGCGACCGGCTCGCGCCCGGCATGCGCGCGATCGCGGTCTCGCGCGATCTCGAGGCGCTCGGCCTGACGCGCGGCGCGCGCGTCCGGATCGAGGGCTTCAGGGGCGAGTACACCGTGCTCGACCGCATGGCGAAGCGCTGGAAGCGGCGCATCGACATCTACATGGGCGTCGACGTCGAAGCCGCCCGCCGCTTCGGCCGCCGCGAGCTGCGCATCCACTGGGCGCCTCCGAAGCCGCAGCGCGCGGGCTGGTTCTGAGCTCGAGCGCTTCCCAGCGCAGCGAGCCGCAGGCGCGCGAAGTCCAAGAGGCCGCTTCCCTCCGCTCCCCCGAGCCAGCGCCGATCCCGGCTCTGCGCGCTACCCGAGCGCGCGCGCGTTCTCGAGGATCAGCCAGAGCGCGATCGAAGAGAGCACGCTGCGGTAGAGCCAGAGGAAGCGCCGCTCGTCGACGCGGTCGAGCAGCCGCGTGCCGACCCAGGTTCCCGCGACGACGAGCGCGCAGAGCAGCGCGAGCAGCGCCGCGTGCTCGGCGAACGCGAAGCCCGCCGCTCCGAAGACCGCGATCTTCGCGAGGTGCCCCGCCATCTGGCACGCGGCCTGGCTGCCGACGATCGCCTGGCGCGTCAGGCCGAGCCCGAGGAAGAAGGGAGCGACCAGCGGGCCCGTCGCGCCGAGCGCCGGATTCAGCAGTCCCGAGATGCAGCCGAGCGCGACGAAGCGCCGGCGCGCGGCGGCGGGATCGCTGCGCACGCCGAGCCAGCGCGCGAGCGGCAGCCAGACGCTCGCGAGCACACACAGGCCGATGCCGAGCTCGAGCGCGGCCGCGGGCAGCGCTCGAGCGATGCGCAGCCCCACGGCGCTCGCGGGCAGGAGCAGGAGCGCGTAGCGCCAGAGCACGCCGCGGTCGACGTGGCGCCACTGCAGCGCCGTGCGCGACGCGTTCGAGGCCAGCTGCACGACCCCGTGGAGTGGAATCGCGACGAGGGGCGGCAGGAAGAGCAGCAGCGTGCCGAGCAGCAGCATGCCGCCGGCCAGTCCGAGCGTGCCGGAGAGGATCGACGTCGCGAAGGCCGCGGCGCTGAGGATCGCGACGCTCTCGGGCTCCATTCCTCCTCGGGACCACTCGCGCTTGCGCTCGCACGCGGCGCGGGCGAAGGTAGCCGCGCCGAGCAGGGTCGCCGCGGCGGGAGGTGGCTTGGACGAGCTGTTGCTAGGGCTGGTCTGGTACGTGGTACTGCTCTTCTCGCTGACCCTCCACGAGGCCGCCCACGCCTTCGCGGCGAATCGCGGAGGCGACCCCACCGCCTATCTCGGCGGACAGGTGTCGCTCGACCCGCGCCCGCACATGCGGCGCGAGCCCTTCGGCACGGTGCTCTGGCCGCTGCTCTCCTACGCGATGTGGGGCTCGATGATCGGCTGGGCGAGTACGCCCTATTCGCCGGCCTGGGCCGACCGCCATCCGCGCCGCGCGGCCTGGATGTCGCTCGCGGGGCCCTTCGCGAATCTGCTGCTCGTGCTGCTCGCGGGCCTGGCGATCCGCGCGGGCATCGCCGCGGGCGCCTTCGCCCCGCCCGCGCAGATCCACTTCACGCAGCTCGCGGTCGCGGTCGCGCCCGGACTCGCCGAGACCGCGGCGACGCTGCTCAGCATCCAGTTCACGCTGAACCTGCTGCTCTTCGTCTTCAACCTGATCCCGCTGCCGCCGCTCGACGGCGCCGGGGCGATCGGCTTGCTGCTGCCCGACGAGGCCGCGCGCAGTCTGCGCCATCTCTTCTCGAATCCGCAGTTTTCGATGCTCGGGATCGTCGCCGCGTGGTTCCTGGTGCAGCCGCTCTTCGGACCGGTCCACCTGCTCGCGGTGCAGCTGCTCTACCCGGAGATCCCCTACGGCTGAAGCGGATAGCCGAAGCGCGCGTAGTCCTCGGCGTAGACGCGCGCGACGACCGCCCGCTCCGCCGCGTCGAGCCAGACGGCCTCGCCGGCTTCGCTCGGATTGCCGCGCTCCCCGGGATCGATGCCGAGCTCGCGCGCGAGCGCGGCGGCGTCGAGCTGCTCGAGCCTGAGCAGCAGGTCGGCGCGGAAGCGCACGCGGCCCGCGACGCGGAACGACCAGCTCTGGGGCCAGAGATGGGCGTCCTGCGCGAAGACCCGCGGCAGCCAGCGCACGACGTCCCCGAGCGAGGCGCCGAGCAGGGCCCGGCAGCCGGTCTCGATCGGGACGTCGGAGGCGAGTCCGAGCGGCGCGAAGAAGATCTGCTGGCAGTGCTGGAAGCGGGCGCGCTCGCCGCCCGACGCCTCGCGCTGCAGCAGCGCGCGCGGGCTGCTGCGGAACTTGTTGCCGAAGAAGGAGACGAGGCGCGCGAGCGGATCCCGCACCAGTCCGACGACGCGCGGGCCGCGGCGCGAGAGGGCGCGCGCGACGAGCAGCCGCGCGAGCCGCCGCTGCGAGAGCGGCGCGAGCCCGGGCTGCCGCGAGAGCGTCGTCTGCATCACCTTCAGGCTGTTGACCACGATCTGCCGCCGCAGCGGATCGTAGAAGCAGGGCATCAGCGCGCTTCGGCGCGCGCGGCGCCGCGGTAGCGCAGCGCGGCCGGCGGGCGACGCGCGCCCGCGCGCTCGCGCGCCGCGAGCACGGCGCCGTGGTGCGGCGAGAGCGCGCAGGCCGGATCGGCCGCGGCGGCGTCGCCCGCGAGCGCGAAGCTCTGGCAGCGGCAGCCGCCGAAGTCGCGCGCGCGCTCGGGGCAGCTGCGGCAGGGCTCGCGCATCCAGGCCTCGCCGCGGAACGCGTTCATGCCGGGCGCATCGCGCCAGCAGAGCGCGAGCGCGCGCTCGCGCGCATTCCAGAACTCGAGGCCCGGCAGGGCTGCGGCGTTGTGGCAGGGCAGCACGCGCCCGTCGGGCGCGACCACGATCATCCTGCGCGCCCAGCCGCCCATGCAGGGCTTGGGGCGGTCGGCGTAGTAGTCGGGCAGCACGAAGAGCAGCTCCGGGCGCCTGCGCTCGCGCCGCGCCTGCGCGACCGCGCGCGCGGCCGCCTCGAGCTGCTCGCGCGAGGGCAAGAGCGCGTCGCGATTCTCGAGCGCCCAGCCGTGCAGCTGCACGTTCGCGAGCTCGAGCCGCTCCGCGCCGAGCTCGACCGCGAGCGCGATCAGCTCCGGCACGCGCGCGAGGTTCTCGCGGTGCAGCACGACGTTCAGGATCAGCGCCATGTCCAGCGCGCGCACGTCCTCGGCGCTGCGCAGCTTGCGCGCGTGGGCGGCCGTGCCCGCGATCCGGTCGCCCGGGCCGGCCTGGCTGTCCTGCAGCGAGAGCTGCACGCTGCGCAGGCCGCGGCGTCTGAGCTCCGCGAGCCCCGCGCGATCGAGCAGCGTGCCGGCCGTCACGAGGTGCGCGAAGAGCTGCGCCCCGGCCGCGTGCGCGACGATCTCCGGCAGGTCGGCGCGCGCGCAGGGCTCGCCGCCGGTCAGCCCCACGTGGACGACGCCGAGCGCCGCGGCCTCGCGAAACACCCGGCCCCAGTCGGCCGCGCCGAGCGCCTCGCGGTGGCGCTCGTAGTCGAGCGGGTTCGAGCAGTAGGCGCAGCGCAGCGGGCAGCGATAGGTGAGCTCCGCCACGAGGTTGCGCGGCCGCTCGGGCGTGGAGGGCCCCGCGCTCACGGCGGCGTCGGGGCGCCGGCAGCCGGGCCGCGCGGAGCCTTCGGCTCGCGGCGGATCGCGCCCGCGCGCTCGAGCTCGTCGAGGAAGACGTGGGCGTCGGCGACGACCCGCGCGGGATCGGCGCCGGCGGCGCCCTCCGCCTCGCTCGCGAGCGCGGCCGCGATCTCGTCCGAGCTGCGCGCGCCGTCGCAGAGCGCGAGCACGCGCCGGCCGCTCGCATTCGTGCGCACCGCGCGCTCGGGCAGCACGACGAAGGTCTCGCCGGCCTCCTCGCGCAAGAGCGCGTGCGGCACGAGGCGCGGCGCGCTGCCCGCGGCCTCCACCGCGTCGAGCAGGCTCCACAGGATCTCGCACTTGCGCTCGAGCGCGGCGACGCAGCGCTGCTGGTCCGCGTCGCTCTTCGCGCGCTCGAGCACGAAGGCGAGGCCGTCGCTCGCGTCGCGCGGAGCCTGCACCGTGCGCGTCTCGAAATAGCGCAGGCCCCTCTCGTCGACCCAGGGATAGTGCCTGCGGAACGCCGCGATGCGGGTGCGCATGATGTCGCCCGCGAAGAGCTCCGTGAGCGATGCCGCGACCGACGCGAGCAGGTCGTTCGACTCGACGAACTCGACGTAGGCATCGCAGGCGCGCCGCACGCCCGGCAGCACGAAGCGCAGGCTCGCGACCTCCTCGCGCTCGAGCCCGACGGATTCCGCGAGCGCGAGCCAGAGCTCGAGGCCGCCCTCGCCGGGGCGCAGGCCGTCGTGGTCGTGGATCCGCCGCACCCACTCGCGGCGGAAGCCCGGATCGCCGGACTTCGCGAGGATCAGCCCGTCCTTGAGCGGGATGCGCGTCTGGTAGTAGTAGCGGTTGCGCACCCAGGTCTGGATCTCGCCGCGCGAGAGGCTGCCCTCGTGCATGCGCAGGTTGAAGGGATGGCGATCGTGGTAGCGCTGCGCGCCGACGCGCCGCAGCGCGGCTTCGAAGTCGGCGGCCGGAAGGCTCACAGCTCGAGCTCCTGCCCGTCGCTCGCGATCTCGAGGCCGGCCTGCAGCACCGCCGCGCGCGCCTTCGAGCGCGCGTCGAGGATCGGGTTCGTCGCGTTCATGTGGAGGTAGAGCGTGCGGCCGCGCAGGCCCGCGAGCCGCTCGAGGCTGCCGCCGCTCCCCGCGATCGGCAGATGCCCCATCGCGACCGCATCCGGCGCGCCGGGCCGGAGCGAGAGCAGCTCGTCCCAGGTGTAGAAGGTGCCGTCGACGAGGCGCAGCTGGGCGGCCTCGAGCTCCGCGAGCAGCGCCGAGTCGAGCTGCTTGATGCCCGGCGCGAAGACGAGGCGCCGGCCGCTGCGCGTGTCGGTGAGGCGCAGGCCGACGGTCGTCTCGCGCCCGCTCTGCGCGAGCTCGCGCAGGTACCCGGGCAGCTTCGGCGCGAGCGGGAAGAAGCGCGCCTCGAGGATCTGCTCGCGGTCGAGGTAGACGGGCTCGTCGAGCCCGACACCGCTCCAGCAGGCGTCGAGCGGGCGGAAGGGGGCGCCGTGGTCGAGCAGCGCGTCGCGCACCCAGCGCGTCGAGAGCACGCGGTACGAGAGCGACTCGCGCAGCAGCAGGAGGCCGAGCACGCAATCGAGCTCGGCGCTGGTCAGGACCAGCGTGTCGAGCGGCACGTCGCGCGTGCCGGGCCGCGGGTAGAGCGCCGGGAAGCCGATCAGCTGGCTGCGCAGGTCGGGGCTCGCCCAGAGCAGCGACCAGCGCGCGCCGTCGGCCGACACCGCGACGCAGGTCTGGCTGCGCGCCGGGACCGCCGGATCTCCCGCGCGCGCGCGCAGCGAGTTCTCGCCTCCGCAGTTCCACTGCGGCAGTCCCCCGCCCGCTGCGCTGCCGAGGATCCGGAGCTTCACCGAGGCCGCGCGCGGGCGGAGTCCATCACTCCGGCTTCACGGGAACCACGTTGACGTGGATCCGGACCGACACCACGGCCGGATCGTGCGGGACGTGGTTGGCGTCGGCGAGCACGAGCTGCAGCGAGTGCTCGCCCGGCGGCAGCGTGAGCTCGGTCTCGGTCTGGCCCTTGCCGAAGTGGCGGTGCTGGTCGTCGGTCGGGATCGGGAGGTCGAGGCGCGGCGTCAGCTCGTCGATGATCAGGTGGTGGTGGCCGGTGTTCTCGAAGGGCACGCCCGCCGGCGCGACGCCCATGCCCGTGAGTCCGAAACGCACCGTGAAGGTCTCGCCGACGGTCTCTCCATCCTGCGGAGAGATGATGTAGGCGATCGCGCCGATCGGGGCCTTCGTTCGCGGCAGACCGGAAGGGGCGACGGCGGCCTGTGCCGGAGAGGGCTTGACGGCCGAATTCTGCGCGGCAGCGAGAGCGGCCAGCAGCGCGATCCCAGAGCCCATCGCAAGCGATCGGAGAACCCGCAAGGCTGCACCTCCAGAGTGGCGCCATTTTATCCACGCTCTCGCGCGCGGGCGATGCCGCCGGGGGTATGCTCGCCGACCGGAGTGTGAACCGTGTCCGACTCCGCTCCCCCGGTCCCGCCGGCGCTCCGACAGGCCTCCCTGCCGCTCTCGGGACCGCGCTCGAGGGTCTCCGGCGGCGCGCCGGGCTCCGAGACGGCCCTTTCCGGAATCGTCGAGCGCGTGAGCTTCCACGACGAGGAGAGCGGCTTCTGCGTGCTGCGCGTGCAGCTCGCGCGCCGGAGCGAGCTCGCGGTCGTGGTGGGCCGCGCGGCCGCGGTCGCGCCGGGCGAGACGCTCGAGGCGGAGGGCCACTGGCAGCGGGATCCCGAGCACGGGCTCCAGTTCCGCGCGCGCGAGCTGCGCACGATCCCACCCTCCACGCGCGAGGGCATCCAGCGCTACCTCGGCTCGGGGATGCTGCGCGGGATCGGGCCCGAGCTCGCGCGGCGCCTCGTCGAGCACTTCGGCGAGCGCGTCTTCGAGGTGATCGAGGCCGAGCCGGGGCGGCTGCGCGAGGTGCGCGGGGTCGGCGAGCTGCGCAGCGAGCGCATCGTCGCGGGCTGGGCGCTGCAGCGCCGCGTGCGCGAGATCATGCTCTTCCTGCACTCGCACGGCGTCGGCACCGCGCGCGCGCTGCGCATCCACAAGACCTTCGGCGACCGCGCGATCGAGCGCATCCGCAGCGATCCCTACTGCCTCGCGGAGGAGATCCGCGGAATCGGCTTCGTCACGGCCGACGCGCTCGCGGCGCGCCTCGGGATCGCGAGGGACTCGCTCTCGCGCCGGCGCGCGGGACTGCGCCACGTGCTCGGCGAAGCGCAGGGGGACGGGAACTGCGGGCTGCCCGAGGGGCTGCTCGTTCTGCGCGCGAGTGCCCTGCTCGAGCAGGACGCCGCCTCGCTCGCGCCCGCGCTCGCGGCCGAGCTCGACGCACACCGGGTCGTGCGCGACGCGGTCGCGGGCGAGAGCTGTGTGTTCCTCGCGGGCCTCTTCGCGGCCGAGCGCGACATCGCGGGCCGCCTGTTCGCGCTCGCGCAGTCCCGGCCGCCCTGGCCCGAGATCGCCGCGGAGAAGGCGCTGCCCTGGGTCGAGCAGCGCCTCGGCATCGAGCTCGCGCCGAGCCAGCGCGCCGCGCTCGCCACGCTGCTCGGCGTGAAGCTCGCGGTGCTGACGGGCGGACCCGGCGTCGGCAAGACGACGCTCGTGCGCTCGCTGCTCGAGATCCTCGAGGCCAAGGGCGTGGCCGCCGCGCTCGCGGCGCCGACCGGCCGCGCCGCGAAGCGCCTCGCGCAGGCGAGCGGGCGCCCGGCCGCGACCCTGCACCGCCTGCTCGAGGCGGATCCCGCGCGCGGCGGCTTCCGGCGCAACGAGCGCGCGCCGCTCGCGTGCGGGCTGCTCGTCGTCGACGAGAGCTCGATGCTCGACGTGCCGCTCTTCGCGGCGCTGCTGCGCGCGCTCCCGGCGCAGGCCGCGCTGCTGCTCGTCGGCGACGTCGACCAGCTGCCCTCGGTGGGCCCGGGTCAGGTGCTGCGCGATGCGATCGACTCGGGCGCGCTGCCGGTCGTGCGCCTCACGGAGGTGTTCCGGCAGGCCGCCCGGAGCGCGATCGTGCGCGCGGCCCACGCGCTGCGCGCGGGCCGCATGCCCGAGCTCGACGCGGCCCCCGGCTCCGACTTCTTCTTCATCGAGGCCGAGGAGCCCGAGGCGATCGCCGAGCGCATCCGCGCGCTGGTCGCGCGCCGGATTCCCGAGCGCTTCGGACTCGATCCGATCCGCGACGTGCAGGTGCTGTGCCCGATGCGGCGCGGGCGCGTCGGTGCGCGCACGCTGAACCAGGAGCTGCAGGCCGCGCTCAATCCGCCGGACGCAAGCGGGCCGCGCGTCGAGCGCTTCGGCCAGAGCTTCGCGCGCGGCGACAAGCTGATGCAGACCCAGAACGACTACGACAAGGACGTCTTCAACGGCGACGTCGGAGTCGTCGAGCAGCTGCTCGCCGAGGAGCGCCTGCTGCGCGTGCGCTTCGATCCCGATCTCGGGAGCGAGGGCCGCAGCGTCGAGTACGGCTTCGAGGAGCTCGACGCGCTCGAGCTCGCCTACGCGACCACGGTGCACAAGGCCCAGGGCTCCGAGTACCCGGCCGTCGTGATCCCGCTCTCGACCCAGCACCATCCGATGCTGCGCCGCAACCTCGTCTACACCGCGATCACGCGCGGGCGCAAGCTCGTCGTCGTGGTAGGCCAGCGCAAGGCGCTCGCGATTGCGCTGCGCGAGCGCGGCGACCGGCGCCGCTGGTCGAAGCTCGGCGACTGGCTCGCGGCGGGATCGCGCGCAGCGGCCGGGTAGCCCGCGCGCGCAGCGCCGCGCGGCGGCCGCGTCCCGACCGCGGCCGCGGCGCGCTACTCGACGTAGCCGAGCGCGCGCAGGCGCGCCTCGAAGTCGGCCTCGGCCTCGGCGGGGGCGGCACTGCCCGCGCGCGGGCCCTCGCGCCGGAGCCGCGCTTCGAGCTCGGCCGCGAGCGGCGCGCGCCAGCTCGGCGCCGCGTCTCCTGCGCGGCGCGCGCGGGCTTCTCGCCCGTCCCGGGCGAGGTCGTAGAGCTCTTCGCTCGAGCCGTCGCGCGCGCGAATCAGCTTGTGCGCGCCGCGCCGCAGCGCGACGAGCGGGCCGAGCTCGGAGAGCCGGCTGCGCCGCGCGAGCTCCGCCGCGAGCGCCGGCGCGGATTCCCGCTCGAGCAGCAGCGGCAGCAGCGAGACGCCGTCGCCGCCCGCCGGCGCCGCGACTCCGGCCGCGTCGAGCAGCGTCGGCAGCAGATCCACGCCGGCCGCCGGCGCCGCGATCCGCCGCGGGACGCCCGCGAGAGCCGGGTGCGCGAAGACGAGCGGCACGCGCAGCACCTCCTCGTAGAGCGAGAAGCCGTGGCCGAGACCGCCGTGCTCGTGGAACTCCTCGCCGTGGTCGGAGGTGATCGCGAGCAGCGTGCGCTCGGCGAGGCCGCGCTCGCCGAGCTCGCGCTCGAGTGCGCAGAGCGCGTCGTCGAAGCTGCGGATCGCCTCGTCGTAGCGGTCGCGCAGCCGGGCGACGTCGCCGGGCGCGGCGTCGGGAGCGGGTCCGTGGCGCAGGTCGATCTCGGCTCGCTCGCCCTTCGCGAAGCGCCCGCGCTGCGCGTCGCTCGGCCGGTAGGGCGAGTGGGGGTCCATGAAGTGCAGGTAGAGGAAGAAGGGCGACTCCGCGCCGCCGAGCGCATCCAGCAGCTCCCGCGCCGACGCGAGCACCTGCTCGGCGCGCGGGTGGCGCTTCCACTCGCCCGCGTGGAGATCGCTCCAGCGCTCGAAGCCGCGCGCGAAGCCGTAGCGCGTGCGCAGCCACGGGTTCGCGACCACCGCGCCGCTGCGGTAGCCCGCGCGCCCGAGCTCCTCCGCGAGCAGCGGAAGCGCCGCGGGCACCTCCGGGCGCACGCGGCGCTCGGGCACGCGGAAGGAGTTGGTCTCGAAGTAGTAGAGGTTGCCGTGGCGCTGCGGGTCGACGCCCGAGAAGAGCGACAGCACCGAGCTGACGGTGTGCGAGGAGGGCGCGCTCACGTCCTCGAAGACGACCCCGCGCGCGGCGATCGCGTCGAGACAGGGGCTCGTCGCGCGCGCGTAGCCGTAGCTGCCGAGATGGTCGGCGCGCAGCGTATCGGCCACGACGAGGACCAGGTTCGGGCGCCCGAGTGGATCCGGCGCGGAGCCGCACGCGGCTGCGAGCGCCGCGAGAGCGGGGAGCGCGAGCGAGGGACAGAGCCTAACGCGGAAGCGGGTGCGGCTCATAGCTCTGGATCGGCTTCTCGGTGAAGCGCGGCGACGGCTTCCACAGCCGCTTCTTCGCGCCGAAGACGAGGGCCTTGGCGTCCTCGGTCGAGTGGTGCTCGAAGTGCAGGATCAGCAGGGCGGGATCGTAGTGGTCGAGCAGGTTGCGGTCGCCGCGCGCGTGGCGGAAGGAGAGGGTGCGGCGGCGCGTCAGCACCGCGAAGACGGGCCCGTTGTCGGCCATCAGGAGCGCCTCGCGCGGCAGCGCGCGCCGAATCCGCTCGGCGACGCGCGTGGCGGCCCCCCACTCCGCGTCCGGATCGGGCGCCTCGGGCCAGGCGAGCGCGTTCGCGAGCGCGGCGGCGCAGGCGAGCGCGGCGACGGGCGACGCGGGTGCGAGCCGCCGCCCGCGCAGTCGCCGGCCCAGCGCCGCGGCGGCCTCGAGCGCGCAGACGTAGACGAGCGGCAAGAGCGGCAGCGCGAGACGCGGGTGGTGCGTGAAGTAGAAGAGCAGCACTCCCGCGTAGGCGGCGCCCCAGAAGTCGAGCAGGCGCGGGCCGCGGCGCAGCCGCGCGGCGCCGCCGGCCGCGAGCAGCAGGAGCAGCGCGAGCTGCGCGAGCGGATGCGCGCTGCCGAGCGCCGCGCCCGCGAGGTCCTCGAGCAGGAGCGGCGCGTTCGCGCCCGCGCGCGCGATCCAGCCCGAGAGCGGCAGCCAGGGCGAGCCCGGATCACCGGCATCGGTGTGGAAGATCGCGGTCGCGTAGTCGAAGAGCAGCAGCTGCTCGGCCGGGCGCTCGGCCCGCCCGGCCATGCGGGCCGACCACGCGATCCAGGGCGACGCGAGCCCGAGCGCGACCAGCGCGGGCAGCCACGCGCGCCAGCGCGGTCTCGCGGCGCCGGGCAGCAGCGAGAGCAGCGCGAAGCCCGGGAGCAGCACGAGGCCGGCGGAGCGCAGGTAGAGCGAGGCGGCCAGCGCGACTCCCGCGAGCGCGGCGAGCAGCGTGCTGCCGCGCCGCTGCGCGCGCTCGTGCAGCCCGAGCGCGAGGAAGAGCGCCGCGGCGAAGGGAAACTCGGATTCGATCCGGTTGAAGCGCAGCACCGCGAGCGCGCTCGTGCCCGTGAGCAGCGCGACCGCGAGCGCGCGCCAGCGCCAGCCCTCGGCCGCGAGCGCGAACCAGATGGCCGCGACCCACGCGGCCGCGCAGGCCATGATCAGGAGGTTGAGCGGCCCGGCATCGAAGCGGCCGGCGCCCTGCACGAGACTCAGGAGCCACGCGAGGCCCGGCGGGCGCAGGATGAAGGGCCGGTCCAGGTAGCTGTAGCCGGCGCCCTCGGCCAGATTGCGCGCGGTCAGGACGTAGAGCGCGCCGTCCCAGTCGGGCTGCCAGCGCGGGTCGGCCCAGAGCGTGAGGCACAGGAGCGCGTATCCGGACAGCGCGAGCGCGATCGCCACGCGAGACACGGCGCCGAGGCTACCGCAGCGCCTGCGGCAGGATCGCGGAGCCGGGCGCGGGCGAGCGCGCTCGGGCTCCGCTGCGCGCCTAGGCCTCCGCGATCGCGAGCTTCACGAGCTGGGCGTCGCGGTCGAAGCGCGTGACGCCCGCGGCGATGCGCTTGAGCCGGAAGTCCGTCTCGAGCGAGCGGCGCTGGATCCACGCGACGGCGAGCTCGAGCCGCGAGGGCTCGAGCGCCGCCTGCTGCAGGAGCTCGGTCGCGGCGATCACGTCGACCACCATCTCGAGCATCAGCTTCGAGCGCATCAGCGCGTAGTTCAGGTTCGAGAGCAGGAGCCGCGTCGCCTCGTTGGCCTTCTCCATCATCTCTTCGACGGTCTTGGCCCAGGTCGCGCGCGCGGGATCGCTCGCCATCCCGGCGAGCTCCTCGCGGATCCCGTCGAAGAGCACGCCGAGGGCGCCCTTGCCGATCTCGCGCAGCGCGAAGGAGGCCTGGATCTCGCTCGTGCCCTCGTAGATCGTCATGATCAGGCTGTCCGCGTGGAGCTTTCCCGCGTTCGAATCGAGCGTGAATCCGACGCCGCCGAAGATCTGCAGCGCGTCGCGCGTGAGGTCGTCGCAGATCTCGGTGCTCATGTACTTGCAGAGCGGGGTCAGGAGGCGCACGCGCGTCTGGTCCTGCTCGAGGTCCTCCTGCAGCTCGACCCTCGCGGCCTCGTTGAGCTCGCCGGCGGCGAGCGCCTTCTCGCGCGCGACGTTCAGGTCGAGCAGCATGTAGGTGCGGTAGAGCAGCGCGCGCACGGCCTCGATGTCGACCTTCATCTTGGCCAGCATCGTGATCACGAGCGGCTGCTCGGCGATCGGGCGCCCGAACTGCTTGCGCTGCCGCGCGTACTCGACCGCGTCGTGCAGCGCGGCCTGCGCGAGCCCCAGCGACTGCGACGCGACGCCGAGGCGCGCATGGTTCATCAGGTCGAGCATCGCGCGGAAGCCCTTGCCCTTCTCGCCGAGCCGCACGCCGAGCGCGCCCTCGAAGACCACCTCGCAGGTCGCGGAGCCGTGGATGCCGAGCTTGCGCTCGAGCCGCGCGACGCGCACGCCGTTCGCCGACCCGTCCGCCTGGTGCCGCGTCACGAGCACGAGCGAGAGCCCGTTCGTGGTGCCGCGCGACTGCTCGAAGCTGTCGGCGTCGCGCGCGAGCACGAGGTGCACCTCGGCGCCGCCGTTGCTGATGAAGATCTTCTGGCCGTCGACGCGGATGCGGCCGTCCGGGAGCTCGGTCGCCTTCGTCTGGATGCCGCCGAGGTCGCTGCCGGCCTGGGGCTCGGTCAGGTCCATGCAGCCCTGCACCTCGCCCGAGGCGAAGCGCGGCAGGATCGCGCGCTTGATCTCCTCGCTGCCGTACTTCTCGATGTCGTTCGCGGCGCCGGTCTGGAGGCCGAGCACCATCATCAGGCTCGCGTCCGCGCGCGCGAGCATCTCGAGGAAGACGCCGTTCATGAGGGCCGGCAGCCCGAAGCCGCCGTAGGCATCGGAGACCGAGAGCGAGACGAGGCCGGCCTTGCAGAGCGCGTCGTAGGCGCTGCGGATGTGCGCGGGCGATTGCGCGCCGCCGTCCGGAGTCAGCGCGGCCTCTTTCGCCCAGTGCTCGCGGCCGGCCGGCTCGAAGCTCTGCGCGAGCCGGGCGCCGGTCTCGAGGATGCTGCGGTAGGCCGAGACCTCCGCCGCGACGTCCACCGCTTCGCCGCTGCGCAGCGTGAGCAGGCGCTCCCAATCGACGCGCTTGTCCAGGTAGAGCCGCATCCCGGCACAGAAGTAGTCGGCCACGATCCATCCCCCTTCGCAGCCGGCCCCGCGAGCAGGGCCCGACGCGGACGGTATCGGATGCCCGCGCCACGTCACTTGAGGTGTTGGAGCCCCTTCGCCACGCGGTTAGCTTCTGGCGCTCGCTCGTGCCGCGAGCGACGTCTCGTGACCCGGAGTCCGCGCCTTGGCAGAGCCCGAAGCCCGATCTGGAGCCGATTCCGCCGCAGCGGGCGCCGCAGGGCCCTATCCCGAGGTCGATCCGCAGCCGAGCTTCCCCGAGATCGAGCGGCGCATCCTGGCCTACTGGGAGCGCGAGCAGATCTTCGCGGCCTCCGTCGCGGCGCGCCCCTCCGGCGCCGAGGGCAGCAACGAGTTCATCTTCTACGACGGCCCGCCCTTCGCGAACGGGCTGCCGCACTACGGCCACCTGATCACGAGCTACATCAAGGACATCGTGCCGCGCTACCAGACGCTGCGCGGCCGCAGGGTCGAGCGCCGCTTCGGCTGGGACTGCCACGGACTGCCCGCCGAGATGGAGGCCGAGAAGGAGCTCGGCGTCTCGGGGCGCCAGCAGATCCAGGAGTACGGCATCGCGCGCTTCAACGCGCACTGCCGCGCCTCGGTGCTCAAGTACACGAAAGAGTGGCAGCGCTACGTGGTGCGCGCCGCGCGCTGGGTCGACTTCGAGAACGACTACAAGACGCTCGACCTCTCGTACATGGAGAGCGTGCTCTGGGCGCTGAAGCGCCTCCACGAGCGCGGCCTGCTCTACGAGGGCTACCGCGTGATGCCCTACTCGTGGGCCGCGCAGACGCCGCTCTCGAACTTCGAGACGCGCCTCGACGACTCCTACCGCGAGCGCCAGGACCCCGCGATCACGGTCCGCTTCGAGCTCGAGCCCGCGCCGGGCGACCCGGCGCCGATCGACCTGCTCGCATGGACGACGACGCCGTGGACGCTGCCCTCGAACCTCGCGCTCGGCGTGGGGCCCGAGATCGACTACGGGATCTTCGAGCTGGGCGGGCGCCGCGTGATCCTCGGCGAGGCGACCGCCGCGAAGCTCGAGTCCGAGCTCGCGGGCGCGCGCCGGGTCGGCAGCCTCGCGGGCCGCGAGCTCGTCGGCCGGCGCTACCGGCCGCTCTTCCCCTTCTTCGAGCAGACCCCGGGAGCGTTCCGCGTGCTCGCCGCGGACTTCGTCGACCTCGCCGAGGGCACCGGCATCGTGCACCTCGCCCCCGGCTTCGGCGAGGACGACATGGACGCGTGCGAGGCGGCCGGGATCCCGGTCGTGTGTCCGGTCGACGACGCGGGCTGCTTCACCGCCGAGGTCCCGCCCTGGGCCGGCCAGCTGGTCTTCGACGCGAACCGCGGGATCATCCGCGAGCTGCGCTCGCGCGGAAGGCTCGTCAAGGAGGAGAGCTGGCTCCACAACTACCCGCACTGCTGGCGCACGGACCAGCCGCTGATCTACAAGGCGCTCTCGTCGTGGTTCGTGAAGGTCAGCGCGTTCCGCGAGCGCATGGTCGAGCTCAACCGCCGGATCCACTGGATCCCGGAGCACATCCGCGACGGCCTCTTCGGCAACTGGCTCGAGGGCGCGCGCGACTGGTCGATCAGCCGCAACCGCTTCTGGGGCACGCCGATCCCGGTCTGGAAGAGCGACGACCCGCGCACTCCGCGCATCGACGTCTACGGCTCGCTCGACGAGCTCGAGCGGGACTTCGGGGTGCGCCCGGACGACCTGCACCGGCCCGGGATCGACGCGCTCACGCGCCCGAACCCGGACGACCCGAGCGGCCGCAGCCGCATGCGCCGCGTGACGGACGTGCTCGACTGCTGGTTCGAGTCGGGCTCGATGCCCTTCGCGCAGGTGCACTACCCCTTCGAGAACAAGCAGTGGTTCGAGCGCCACTTCCCGGCCGACTTCATCACCGAGTACCACGCACAGACGCGCGGCTGGTTCTACACGCTCGTCGTGCTCGCGACCGCGCTCTTCGACCGCCCGCCCTTCTCGAACGTGATCTGCCACGGCGTGATCCTCGACGAGGAGGGCCGCAAGCTCAGCAAGCGCCTGCGCAACTACCCCGACCCGGAGGAGGTCTTCGAGAGCCTGGGCTCGGACGCGCTGCGCTGGTACCTGGTCGATTCGCCGGTCATGAAGGGCGGCGAGCTGCGCATCGACCGCGAGGGCAGGGGCATCCGCGACGCGGTGCGCCTCGTGAACCTCCCGATCTGGAACGCCTACTCGTTCTTCTGCCTCTATGCGAACAGCGACGGCGTGCGCGCGCGCCAGGTCGGCGACTCGCGGGAGCTGCTCGACCGCTACCTGCTCGCGAAGACGCGCGAGCTCGTCGAGCGGCTCCAGGCCGACTTCGACGCCTACGAGCTCGCGTCGGCCTGCGGCCGCGTGACCGCCTTCCTCGACGCGCTCACGAACTGGTACATCCGCCGCAGCCGCCCGCGCTTCTGGCAGGCCGCGACGCCCGAGAGCGCGCCCGACAAGCAGGCCGCCTACGACACGCTCTACACCGCGCTCGTGACGCTGTGCCGCGCCGCGAGCCCGCTCCTGCCCCTGCTCTGCGAGGAGATCCACCGCGGCCTGACCGGCCGGCGCAGCGTGCACCTCGAGGACTGGCCCGACGCGGGCGCGCTGCCGCGCGACCCCGAGCTCGTCGCGAACATGGACCGCGTGCGCGAGGTCTGCTCGGCCGCGCTCGCGCTGCGCGCGGAGAAGAACGTGCGCGTGCGCCAGCCGCTCGCGGAGCTCGTCGTCGCGGGCGCGGGCGCTGCCGCGCTCTCGCCCTACGCCGCGCTGATCGCGGACGAGGTCAACGTCAAGCGCGTGCGGACCAGCGGCGAGATCGAGCGCTTCGCGAGCTTCCGGCTGCAGGTGAACGCGCGCGCGATCGGCCCGCGCCTCGGCGGCGCGACGAAGGCGGTCATCGCCGCGAGCAAGCGCGGCGAGTGGGAGCCGGCCGGCCCGGGGCGCGTGCGGGTCGGCGGCGAGGAGCTCGGCGAGGGGGAGTTCCAGCTGCTGCTGGTCCCGAAGCCCGGCATCGCGTGCCAGGCGCTGCCCGGAAACGACGCGATCGCGGTGCTCGATCTCGCGCTGACCGACGCGCTCGTCGACGAGGGCCGCGCGCGCGACGTCGTGCGCGCGGTGCAGCAGGCGCGCAAGGAGGCGGGGCTGCGCGTCTCGGAACGCATCTCGCTCGCGCTCGAGCTTCCGCCCGAGTGGCGCGCTGCCGTCGAGCGCCACCGCGACTACGTCGGCGAGCAGACCCTCGCCGTCCGGATCGGCTTCGAGCGCGGCGCCGCGGGCGCGGGCGCGAGCCGGCACAGCGCGAAGCTCTCGGACTGCGAGCTCGCGCTCGAGCTCGCGCGGGTCTGAGCGCGCGCGGCGACCGCGACCCGCGGGAGGGAGATGCGCGGCGGGATCTGGAGGCCGAGCAACGGAGGGCGCGCATCGAAGCCGCCCGCGCCACTGAAGGGGATGCCCGAGATCAGCTGCGGGGGTGGCTGCGCCACGAGCGCCTCCCGCGAGCTCCGCTGCGGGCCCGCGGCGCTCTCGCGAGCGCGCCGCGCGGACTCAGCCGAGCAGGGCCATCGCGATCGCGCCGAGCGCGGCCGCGAGCGGCAGCGTCGCGACCCAGGCCAGCGCGACCTCGCCCGCGAGCGTCCAGTGCAGCGCGCCGCTCGTCGCGCCGATGCCGAAGATGCCGCCTGCCGACACGTGGGTCGTCGAGACCGGCAGCCCGAGCTGCGAGGCGCCGACGACGAGGAAGGAGGTCGCGGCGTTGGCGGCGAGGCCCTGGCCGGGCGTCATCGGGGTGAGCCTGCGCGCGAGCGTCTCGGCGACGCGGCGGGCCGCGAGCGCGCCGCCGAGCGCCATCGCCGCGCCCAGCACGAGGGCGCCCGTCCCCGGCGTGACGAGCCCGAGGCCCGCGACGAGGCCGAAGATCTTGGGCGTGTCGTTGACGCCGCGCGCGAAGCCGACGAGCCCGCCGCTCAGCAGGTGGCCCGCGTCGATCGCGGGTCGCAGCCGGAGCCCGAGCACGCGCGCGCCGCCGCGCGCGTCGCAGGCTCCGGCGTCCGCGATCACGAGCGAGAGCTCTGGGCTCGCGAGGCTCGCCGCCCCGGCCGCTGCGGGTGCGGCGAGCTCGCTGCGCTCGACGCAGACGCAGGGGTCCGGCGCGCCCGCGAAGCGGGGCGAGAGCGAGCGGCCCGTCCGGACGAGCGCGGCGCCGAGCGCGAGGCCGAGCAGCGGCCCCGCGAGCAGCGGCAGCGCGAAGGCGCCGCCGAGCCGCGAGAGGTCGAGCGCCGATCCCGCGGCGACGAGGCCGGCTCCCGCGAGCGCGCCGACGAGCGCGTGGGTCGTCGAGACGGGCAGCCCGAGGCGCGTCGCGAGCAGCACCGCGGCTGCGGCCGCGAACGCGACCGCCGCGAGGAAGTCGGGCGTCAGGGCCGCATCCGGAACCAGGCCCCGGGCCGAGAAGGCCCGCGCGAGCGACCCCGCGAGCGCGACCGAGGCGAGGGAGCCGAGACCCGTCGAGACGGTCGCGAGCAGCAGCGCCCTGCGGTAGCCGAGCACGCCGGATCCGTAGAGCGTCGCGACGCCCTTCATGTTGTCGTTGGCGCCGTTCACGAACGCGAGCAGCAGCGCAGCCGCTGCCACGAGCCACTCCATGCCCTGCTCCCCGGCGCGCGCGTCCGCGCGCTCCGCGCTCCGTCCTGCTCCGATGCGCGAGGTCGCGCGCGGTTTCGCTCCCCGGCCGCCGCGCTACTCGAGCTCCCGCGTCTCGATCCGGTCGGAGTCGAGCGGCAGCTCGACGAGCAGGCCGTCGTCGGCGAGCAGCCAGTCGCCCTCGCGCAGCGCGTCGACGCCGCGCGCGAAGATGCGCGCGGCGAGCGCGTTCGGCGGCGGCGGGACGAGGTGGCTCAGGACGAGCAGGCGCACCCCGGCCTCGTTCGCGAGCGCCGCGGCCTCGAGCGGAGTCGCGTGGTAGCTCGGGATGTCGCGCATCACCTTGGCGACGCGCGCGCGGCCCGCATCGGCGGCGGCCTTCCCGATCGCCTCGACGATCTGGGGCGCGAGCGCGTCGTGCACGAGCAGGTCGGCGCCGCGCGCGGCGGCCGCGAGGCCCGCGCTCGCCGCGGTGTCTCCGCTCACGACGACCGAGCGGCCGCGCCAGTCGAAGCGGTAGCCGAGCGCCGGAGTCGCCGGCTCGTGCGCGACCGCGAAGGCGCTGATGCGCAGGCCCTCCGCCTCGTGGACGAGCGTCGGCGCGCCGCCGGGATCGAGCGCGATCGGGAGCGCGCGCATGCGCCCGGCCTCGGGCGGCAGCAGCTCCGCGCCGTGGTGGGCGATCCGGTAGCGGGAGTCGAGGGCGTAGGCCTCGGCGAAGCCGGCGACCACGCGCGCGACGCCCGCGGGCCCGAACACGCGCAGCGCGGACCTGCGGCCCGCGACCCAGGTCTGCAGGTTCCACTCGCCGAGCTCGCCGATGTGGTCGCTGTGGAAGTGCGTGAGCAGCAGCGCGCCGATGCGCTCGCCCGGGATCCGCCAGAGCGCGACGCGGTTCCACGAGCCCGGCCCGACGTCGACGACCCAGAGCCTGCCGGCCGCGAAGACCGCGGTGCAGCTCTTCGCGCGCGTGGGATGCGCGAGCGGAGAGGAGCTGCCGCAGATCAGCGCGCGCAGCGCGTCCTCGCGGAAGAGCGCGTCGGCGCTCTCGGTCGCGGCGCGCGAGGCCGCGCGCGCGAGCAGCCGGTCCTCGATCGCGGTGCAGCCCGCGAGCCACGGCAGCACGAGCAGCGCGGCGAGGCGCAGCCGGTTCGCACTCCACATCGGCATCCCTCCGTCTCGCTTCGGGCGGCCAGCATAGAGGGTCCGCTCGGCTCCGGCGCGCGCGAGACCGCGCGGATCGCCGCATGACACCACAGGCGGCGTCCCCTACACATCCGCGCCATGGACCCGCCCGGATCGCCGGCCGCCCGCGCGGCGACCGACGCGGTGCCGACCCGCGCAGAGGGCGCCGCGCTGCTCGCCGCGCTCGTGGCGCTGCAGTACCTGCGGGCGCCGCAGGTCCTGCTCGGCGGTCGCATCTGGGGCGAGGAGGGGAGCTACCTGCAGGCCGCGCTCGAGCGCTCCGCGGCCTCGGCTCTCGTCTGGTGCTCCGATGCAGTGGGCTACTACGTGCTGCCGCTCAACCTCGCGGCCGTCGCCGCCGCGCGGCTCCCCCTCGTCGCCGCACCGCTCGTGTTCAGCGGAGCAGGAGCCCTCGTGCTCGCGCTCCCGCTCGCGCTCGCGGCCCTCGACCCCGAGTGGCGCACCCGCCGCAGGCTCGGACTCGCAGCACTCGTCCTGCTGCTCTGCGCGCCGGGAGCCGAGATCTGGCTCAACCTCGCGAGCGCGCAGTTCGTGATCGCGCTCGGCGCCGCGATCGCGCTCGCGACCTCGCCCGACACGCGCGCCGCGCAGGCGCTGCGCCTCGCCTATCTCGGCTTCGCCGGTCTCTCGGGCGTGGCGTCGCTGCTGCTCGCGCCGCTCTTCGCGCTGCGCGCGCTGCTCGACCGATCGCGCGCGCGCGCCGCCGAGGCCGCCGTCCTCTTCGCGTGTCTCGCGCTGCAGCTCGCGCTGCTCGCGGGCGCGCCCGAGGCGGGCTCGCGCCACCGCCTCGGCGGCCTCCCGCTGCTCGCGGGCATCGCCGCGTCGCGGCAGCTGCTGCAGCTCGCGGTGTATCCGCTGGACGCCTTCGCGGGCTTCGGGCGCGTGGGCCTCGCGGCGGAGATCCTGCGGGCGGTGCAGCAGCCGGGTCTGCAGTGGCTCGCGCTCGCGCTCGCGGCCGGGGCCTTCCCGCTCGCGCTGCTCTGGAGTGCGCACCGCTCCGGCGCGCGCGCTGCGCCCTGGTGGATCGCGAGCGCCGCGCTGCTGCTGCTCGGCTCGCTCGTCGCCACGCGCGATCCGATCCCCAACCTGATCCACCCGGTCTTCGCATCGCGGTACTTCTACGCGCCGAACGCGCTGCTGCTGCTCGCACTCGCGGAGTGCCTGCTGCGCGCGCGCGGCCCGCTCGCGCGGCGCGCCGCCGCAGGCGCACTCGCGTGGCTGCTCGCGTGTGGGCTGCTCGACTTCTGGCGCCCGGAGCCCTTCTTCTTCGGGCGGAGCGACTGGTACGCGGAGGTCCGCGCCTGGCAGGCCGACCCGACCCGGCCGATCGCGCACGCGCCGACGGGCTGGCAGATCCGCGGGCCCGTGCGGCCATCGCTCCCGCGGAGCGGGGAGCGCCCGTGAGCGCCGCGCCGCGCCGCCGCCTCTGCGCGAGCGAGCTCTTCGTCTTCGCGCTGCTCGCCGCAGCGCACGTCTACCTGCTGAACGAGTACCCGAGCTTCCCGCATCCGAACACGCGCAGCCGGCTCTACCTGACGCTCGCGCTCGCGGAGCAGGGGAGCTTTCGCGTGGACGCGCAGGCCGCGCGCTACGGCCTCGTGCTCGACCTCGCCAGGCGCGGCCCGCACTACTACAGCGACAAGCCGCCCGGCGCTCCGCTCCTGCTCGCGCCGATCGCGTGGCTGCTGCGGCAGGGGCCGATCCCGGTTTCGCGGGATCCGACGCCGATGCTCGTCGCGCTGCGCCTGCTCGGCGTCTCGCTGCCCGCGGTCGGCTTCTGGTTCGCGACGCGCAGGCTCTGGTACCGCGCGGCCGGCGGACGCAGCCGGGGCTCGCGCTGATCCTCGCGGGCGCGCTCGGAACCCCCTTCTTCGTCTACGCGACCCAGCTCTTCAACCACGTGCCGGCCGCGCTGCTGCTCTTCGCGGCGCATCGCGCGCTCCGCGGCCCGGAGCAGGAGGCGGGGGAATCGGCGGAGCGCGCACGGGGAGCGCACTCGCTGCGCCCCGCGCTGCTCGCGGGACTGCTCGCCGGGCTCGCCTTCTGCGTGGACTACGCGGTCGCGCTCGCGGGGCTCGTGCTCTTCGCGTACGCGGGCCTGTCCCGGCCCGATCGGCGCGCCGCGCGCGCGCTGGCCTTCGCCGCGGGTGCGGGCCCCGCGCTCCTCTTCCTGCTCTTCTACAACGCGGTCTGCTTCGGAAGTCCCTTCTCGACCGGCTTCCAGTTCGTGCTGGATCCCCGCTACGCGGGCAGCTACCAGAGCGGCCTGCTCGGAATCCAGCCGCCGGATCCGCGCGCGATTCTCGGCCTCACGCTGCTGCCGAAGCGCGGCCTCGCCTACCTCTCCCCGATGCTGCTGCTCGCGGCCTGGGGCTGGTTCCGGCAGTGGCGCGAGCGGCGCAGCGAGGCGCTGCTGCCGCTGCTCGTCGCGCTCGCGATCGCGGGCTTCGCATCGACCGCGGTCGACTGGCAGAGCGGCTGGTCGGTCGGGTCGCGCTATCTCGTGCCCGCGATCCCGTTCCTGATGCTCGGGGTCGCGGCCGCGCTGTGCAGGGCGCGGCCCGGAGGCGCGGTCGAGATCCTGTTCCGCGCGGCGGCCTGCGCGGGCGTCGCGATGATCGGCCTCGCCGCGCTCAGCTTCCCGCACTTCCCGAAGGAGTTCGGCAATCCGCTCTGGCAGCTCGCGTTGCCGCTGCTCGCGGGGGGCCACCTCACGCGCAACCTGCTAGGGGCGAGCGGGATCGCCGACGACCTCGTGCCCTTCGCGCTGCTGCTCGCGGCCGCGATCGGCTTCCTCGCCTTCCGCAGCTGGCGGCCTGCGCCGCGCTTCGGCCCGCGCCGCGGCGCCGCGGTGCTGGCGCTCGCAGCCTCCCTGTTGGTCGTTCTCTGGGCGACGGCGATGCCCGCCGGCGGTCCGATCCAGGAGGCCGCGCTGCGCGGCGTGCTGCTCCGGATGGGGTACTGAGCGCAGGGAGATCCGGCACGCGGCCGTGGTAGGGTGCCGCGAGAGCCGCATGCCCTTCGCCACGCTCCGCGACGTCCGCCTCTACTACGAGCTGCGCCCCGGCCCCGCCGGGCGCCGGCTGCTCTTCCTGAACGGCACGGGTGGCGACCTGCGCGAGAAGCCGAGCCCGCTCGAGTGGCCGCTCGCGCGCCACTTCGAGCTGCTCGCCCACGACCAGCGCGGCCTCGGCCAGAGCGACAAGCCCGACCGCGCCTATCGGATGTCGGACTACGCGGCCGATGCGCTGGCGCTGCTCGACCACGTCGGCTGGGATCGCTGCCGCGTGCTCGGCGTGTCCTTCGGCGGCATGGTCGCGCAGGAGCTCGCGCTGACCGCACCCGAGCGGGTGGAGCGCCTCGTGCTCGCCTGCACCTCGCCGGGCGGCGCGGGCGGCTCGTCGTACCCGCTGCACGAGCTCGCGCGGCGCCCGCCCGAGGAGCAGGCGCGGATCGGCCTCGAGCTCCTCGACGGCCGCGGCGCCGCCGCGGGCCCCGCGCTGCTCGCGCTCGCGGCCGAGATGGCGAAGCGCCGCGGCGCCGGCGCGGCCGATCCGGAACGCGAGATCGGAGCGCGCCGCCAGCTCGAGGCGCGGGCCGGCCACGACTGCTGGGAGCGCCTGCCGCGCCTCGCGATGCCCGTGCTGATCGCGGCCGGCCGCTACGACGCGATGGCGCCGCTCGCGAACCAGGAGGCGATGGCGCGCCGGATCCCGAACGCCCGCCTCGAGGTCTTCGAGGGCGGCCATGTCTTCTTCCTGCAGGATCCGCGCGCGCTGCGCGCGATCGGGGACTTCCTGCGCGAGGGCTAGTGCGCGGCGCGCTCAGCCGGCCGCCCGGCTCCGCATCCCGGGCGCCTCGTGGCCGCTCGCGACCACGTACTCCGCATAGCCTCCGCCGTAGCTCCTGGGCGCGCTGCCGGCCTCGAGCTCGAGCACGCGGTTCGTGAGCGCCGAGAGGAAGCGGCGGTCGTGGGAGACGAGCAGCAGCGTGCCCTCGTAGCGCGCGAGCGCGCGGATCAGCATCTCCTTGGTGCCGAGGTCGAGGTGGTTGGTCGGCTCGTCGAGCACGAGCAGGTTCGGCGGGTCGTAGAGCATGCGCGCGAGCACGAGGCGGGCGCGCTCGCCGCCCGAGAGCAGGCGCACCTGCTTCTCGACGTCGTCGCCCGGAAAGCCGAAGCAGCCCGCGAGCGAGCGCAGCGAGCCGACCGTGCTCTGCGGGAAGGCGCGCTCGAGCGTCTCGAACACGGAGTGCCGGGGCTCGAGCAGCTCGAGCGAGTGCTGCGCGAAGTAGCCGAGCACGACCCCCGCGCCGAGCGCCACCTTGCCCGCGTCCGGCTGCGCTTCGCCCGCGACGAGCTTGAGCAGCGTGGTCTTGCCCGCGCCGTTCGCGCCCATCACGCACCAGCGCTCGCCGCGGCGGATCCAGAGGTCGAAGCCGTCGAAGACCGCGCGCGCGCCGAAGGCCTTGCGCAGGCCCGCGAGCTTCACGACGTCGTCCCCCGAGCGCGGCGCGGGGCGGAACTCGAAGTCGAGGCTCTGGCGCGTCTTCGGCGGCTCCACCTTTTCGATCTTCTCGAGCTTCTTGACGCGCGACTGCACCTGCGCGGCGTGGCTCGCGCGCGCCTTGAAGCGCGCGATGAAGGCCTCCTCCTTCGCGAGCATCGCCTGCTGCCGCGCGTACTGCGCCTCCTGCTGGCTCTCGAGCTGCGCGCGCTGGCGCTCGTAGAAGTCGTAGTTGCCCGAGTAGCGGATCAGCTCGCCGCGGTCGATCTCGATGACCTTGTCGACCATGCGGTTCAGGAACTCGCGGTCGTGCGAGGTCACGAGCAGCGCGCCCTCGAAGGCGCGCAGCCAGCCCTCGAGCCAGAGGATCGACTCGAGGTCGAGGTGGTTGGTCGGCTCGTCGAGCAGCAGCACGTCGGGCTGCATCACGAGGATGCGCGCGAGCCCGACGCGCATCTTCCAGCCGCCCGAGAGCAGGCCGACGTCGGAGTCCATGCGCTCCTGCTCGAAGCCGAGACCCGCGAGCACTTCGCGCGCGCGCGCCTCGAGCCCGTAGCCGCCGAGCTCCTCGAAGCGCGCCTGCACCGCGCCGTAGCGCTCGACGAGGCGCTCCATCTCGTCCGCGCGCCCGGGATCGGCGAGCACGTGCTCGAGCTGGTGCAGCTCGCGCGCGGCGTCGGAGACGGGCCCGGCGCCGTCGAGCGTCGCCTCGACGACGCTGCGCTCCGCCATCTGGCCTGCGTCCTGGCTGAAGTAGCCGAGCACGAGGCCGCGGTCGATCGCGATCTGGCCGTCGTCGGGCTCCTCTTCGCGCGTGAGCAGCCGGAAGATCGTGGTCTTGCCCGCGCCGTTCGGGCCGACGAGCCCGACCTTCTCGCCGCGGTTCACGACCGCGGAAGCCTCGAGGAAGAGGATCTGCCGACCGTGGCGTTTGCAGAGGCCGTCGATGCGGATCACGTGGACTCCAGGCTCTTCGCTGCGCTCGGGCTCGCGCGGGGATCAGAGCTCGTCGAAGAGGGGCATGTGGTGCCCCGCCGAGGCGCCGCCGTCGACCGGGAGGTCGATGCCGGTCACGAAGCCCGAAGCGTCCGAGGCGAGCCATGCGATCGCCTCGGCGATCTCGTCGAGCGCCGCGACGCGCGGGATGCCGCGGTTCTGCAGGTAGGCGCGGGTCTGCTCCGCGTGTCTCGCGAGCGCGGCGGACCAGGACGCGTACATCTCGGGGTTGCCGCCCGCGGGCGACACGCAGTTCACGCGGATGCCCGAGCGCCCGAGCTCGAGCGCGGCCGCCTTGCTGAGCCCGCGCAGCCCCCACTTCGACGCGACGTAGGCCGCGAGGCCGTTCGATGCGAGCAGCGCGTCGATCGACGCGACGTTCACGATCGAGCCCCCGCCCTGGGCCAGCATGCGCGGCGCCACCGCGCGGATCCCGAGAAAGGCGCCCGCGGTGTTGACGTTCAGCACGCGCAGGAACTCCTCGGGGCTCGTGCGCTCGATCGGGCCCATGTGCAGCACCGCGGCGTTGTTCACGAGCACGTCGATCCGGGTCAGCGGCGCGAGCGCGCGCGCCCAGTCCTCCTCGCGCGTGACGTCGAGCGGGACGAGGTCGGAGCGCCCGGCGGTCGCGACGTCGGTCGCGACCACCTCGGCCCCGAGCTCGGAAAAGCGCCGCGCCACGGCGCGTCCGACGCCGCGCGCGGCGCCGGTCACGAGCACACATCGGCCTGCGAAGCAGCGGGAGTCGAGCACGCGCCTACGCTACCGCGTCAGCGGACGCCGAGCGGCTCGCCGGTCAGGCCCGACTCCGGCGCCGCGGTGGCCCACAGGATCGAGTGCTCGAGCCGCGCGATCTTCCAGTCGCCGGAGACCGGCACGAGGTCGCAGGCGTAGCGCACGCCGCGCAGGACCCCGCGCGCAGCGGCTCCCTCGCTCGCCTCGCTGACGGCGAGCACGAGGCAGCCGGCGCTGAGCTTCGCTCCGCCGTCGCCGAGCGTCGCGTGGACCGGCCCGAGGTTGTGGATCGTGCCCCGGAGCCTCGCCAGGGGCGCGATGACCGCGACGATCGCCTCGATGCCTCGCGCGGGCCGCCCCATGTAGCTCGCTTCGGCATCGGCGACGAAGCAGGTCCGCAACAGGTCGAGGTCGACCCGGTCGACTGCCGCGGCATAGCGGTGGATCAGCTGTGCGCAGCGCTGCTCGGCGAGCCAGCGCTCGGAGCCCTCGGTCGTCGGCATCGCCGCCCTCCGGTCCTCGACACGAGCGACTTCCGAACGTAGGGCAGCGGCTCTCGCGCCGCTCTCGCTGGCGACGTCGCGAGCGGGAACGCGGGCCCCGAAGGCGCGCTCGGCCAGGGCTCACTCCTCCGGGCCGAGCTCTCCGCGCTCCGCGATCGCGAGGAAGGCCGCAAAGACCCTGGGGTCGAACTGCGTGCCGGTGCACTCGCGCAGCTCCTGGATCGCCTCCGCGCGGCCGAGCGCGACGCGGTAGCTCGAGTGGCTCGCGATCGAGTCGTAGGCGTCCGCGAGCGCGATCACGCGCGACTCGAGCGGGATCGAGTCTCCGGCGAGCCCGTCCGGGTAGCCCCTGCCGTCCCAGCGCTCGTGGTGCGAGTGGACGATCGGCGCGACGTCCTGCCAGAGCACGATCGGCGCGAGCATGCGCGCGCCGAGCGCCGCGTGCCGCTCGCAGCTCCTCGCGTTCATCTTCTGCGCGCGGTCCATCTTGAGCATGCCGATGTCGTGCAGCAGCGCGCCGAAGTGGAGGCGATGCATCGCGTCCTCGCCCATGCCGAGCTCGCGGCCGACGAGATGGGCGAGCTGTGCCACGCGCTTGCCGTGACCGCGGTGGTAGTCGAGGTGGTTGTCGAGCGCCTGCGAGAGCAGCTCGGTCACGTGTGCGAAGAAGTTGCGCTGCGCGTGGACGAGGTCGGCGTTGTGGAGCGCGACCGAGCTCAGCGCGGCGAGGGTCGAGAGCGCATCGAGCGGGCCGGCGTCGAAGGCCGCGGCGCCGCGCGCGCGCAGCGCGAGCAGCACGCCGGGGGTGCCCTTCGGGCCGGGGATCGGCAGCGCGATCGCTGGGCCGCCCGATTTCTCCGGCGCGGCGGGGGCGCCGTCCGCCGGCGCGAGCGGGGCGGAATCGGCCCCGCGCAGCACCGAGCGGTTCTGGTCGAGCACGAGGCGCAGGATCTCGGCGAGCCCCGGGCCCTCGGCCTCGTAGAGCTCGGCCGCGCGCTCGCCCGCGCTGCAGGCCGGGATCGGCAGCGCATCGCTGCCGCTGCCGAGCAGGACGAAGGCGGCGTCGGCGCCGGAGAGCTCGAGCGCGGCGGCGCTCGCGCGCTCCATCACGGTCTGGTGGTCGCGGCTCTCGGCGAGCGCGCTCGCGCTGCGCAGCAGCGCCGCGAGTCGCTCGTTGTCGGCGTTCATGCGCCGCAGCGAGCGGTGCGTGCTGCGGCGCAACACGAGGAAGGATCCCAGCGAGAGCAGCGCGATCGAGATCAAGAGGCCGATCAGGCCCGCGGCCTCGAGGCGGTCGTCGAGGGTCGGCAGGACGTAGCGATCGACCACGGCGCCGAGCGCGACGAGCGGCACGATCGCGCCGAGCAGGTAGGCCGTGAAGGCGGTGAGGTCGAGCTTCTCGCGCTGCCGGCCCGCGCCGCTCGGCGGTGTCGTCTCGGTCAAGCGGGACCTCGCGTGCGAGGGGAATTTCCCGCAACGGCTTCCCCTGCGTTCGCCTGATGTTTCGGACGGACGTGCGCCGCGCTGAAGGCGGCGCGAGCATGGGGCCGTGCCGGAGCTGCCCGAGGTCGAGGTGACGCGCCAGCGCATCGCCCCCCTCCTCGTCGGGAGGCGCATCCAGGGCGTCCGCACGAGCCGGCCCAGCTACTTCTTCCTCACGCCGCCCGCGCTGCTGCGCCGGGTGCTGCGCGGGCGCGAGCTCACGGAGCTCGAGCGCCGCGGGAAGTACCTGGTCGGGCACCTCGGCGGCGGGGACCGGCTCCTGATCCACCTCGGGATGACCGGCCAGCTCTTCTCGAGCCGCGCGACGAGCGTGCGGCTGCTCTCGGCCAGCGCGCGCGCGTCGCTCCCGCCCGAGGCGCAGCAGCGCTTCGCACCCGACCGGCACACGCACCTGCACTTCGCCTTCGAGGACGGCGGACCCGAGGTCTACTTCCGCGACGTCCGCAAGTTCGGGAAGGTGCTGTGGCTTCCGGGAGGCAGGACGCACGAGCGCCTCGACCGGCTCGGCACCGATGCGCTCGACGCGGACGGCGCGCTGCTCTTCGAGGCGAGCCGGGGCCGCAGCTCGGCGATCAAGAGCCTGCTGCTCGACCAGGCGGTGCTGGCCGGCTGCGGGAACATCTACGCGGACGAGGCGCTCTTCCTCGCCGGAGTGCGGCCCGGCCGGCGCGCGGGCCGCGTGACGCGCCGCGAGTGCGACGCGATCGCCGCGGCGCTGCAGGGCGTGCTGCGGCGCTCGATCGAGACCGGTGGCTCGTCGATCAGCGACTTCGTCGCGCCCGACGGCGCGGACGGCGCCTACCAGAGCGAGCGCCGCGTCTACGCGCGGGCCGGCGAGCCCTGCCCGCGCTGCGGCGCACCGATCCGCCGGCGCGTGATCGGGCAGCGCAGCAGCCACTTCTGCTCCGGCTGCCAGAGGTAGGGGCGGAGCGCGCGGCCCCGTCCGCTGGGCGAGCTCCGCCCGGCGCTCAGCCCGCCGGCGGCGCGAGCGCCGCCGGGTCGTAGTAGAAGCGCTCGCTCACGATCTTGCCCTTCTCGATCTCGTGTACGGCCACCTCGGAGAGCTGCACCACGCGGCCGCCGCGCAGCGTGACGTCCGCGTCCCACTCGATCACGATCAGGTTCCTGCCGAGCGCGATGCTGCGGGCGCGCCACTTCGTGCCCTCCTGCATCTGGTTCCACATCGCGAGCTTCTGGGCGAGGCCCGCGTGGCCGCGCACGCTGTTCCCGTTCCCCTCGACCGAGACCGCGTCCGCGCTGTAGAGGTCGGGAATCGAGAACTTCGTCTCGTCGAGCGTGGCCTCGACGAGCTTGCGCGCGAGCGCGGCGAGCGACGACGGCTCGCGCTCCGCGGCCGCCGCGGGCTCCCGCGCCGGGGGGCTCGCCGCGGCGCGCGACGCCTTCGCCGCGCGCGGCGCAGCGCCCGCCTTCTTCGCCGCGGCGCCGGCCTTCCGCACCGCTCGCTTCGGCTTCGAGCCTCGGGCGGACCTGGACGCGGATCTTCGGGCCATCGATTCCTCCCTCGGGCCCTATCCTACACCTCCGCTCTCCGGGGACGAGGCGAGATGCTGAGCTACACCGAACTGGATCGGGCCGCGCGCGCGATCGCGGCGCAGCTCGCGGGCTGGCGGCTCCAGGCGGCCGTCCAGCCGGACGCGAGCACGCTGGTGCTGACGCTCTACGGGCGCGACCCGGGCGAGGCCCTGGGCGGGCGGAGGCGCCAGCTCGCGCTCTCGTGCGCGCCCGGCGCGGCGCGCGTCTCGGAGCTCGAAGCGCTGCCGCGCGGGCTGCCGGCGCCGCCCGCGCTCGCGCAGTACCTGCGCGCGCACGCGCTCGGACGGCGGCTCGCCGAGGCGGGACTGCTCGACGAGGATCGCCAGCTGCTGCTCCGCTTCGAGGCAGGCCCGAGCGGGGCCGCGCCGCTCGATCTCGTGCTCTCGATCCTCGGGCCGCGCAGCAACCTCTACCTGCTCGAGGCCGGCGCGCGCCTCGTCGCCTGCGCGCGCCCGCTCGCCGACACGCGCCCCGAGCTCTCGCTCGGCGGACCCTGGCAGAGCCCGGTCTCGCGGCCGCCGTCGCGCGGTGCGGATCGCTTCGCCCTGGTTTCCGACGCCGAGCTGCTCGCGGCGATCGAGGCGCACTACGCCGCGGGCGAGGCGGAGGCCGAGCAGGAGGGCGCGGTGCGCCGCGTCGCGCAGGCGCTGCGCAGGCAGCGGAGGCAGCTCGAGCGCAAGCTCGAGAAGCTCGCGCAGGAGCTCGAGCAGGCGCGCCGCGACGCGCAGCTCGAGCGCGAGGGCGAGCTGCTCAAGAGCGCGCTCGCGCGGGTCGAGCGCGGGGCGCGCGAGATCGGCGTCGAGGATCCCGCGAGCGGAGAGCGCGTGTCGATCGCGCTCGACCCGGCGCTCTCGCCGAGCGAGAACCTCGAGAAGATCTTCCAGCGCTACCGCAAGGCGCTGCGCGGACTCAGCAGGGGCGGCGCACAGGAGGACGCGGTGCGCGCGGAGCTCGCGGAGCTCGCGGCCGCGGAGGAAGCCCTCGCGGGCGCGCCGCCGGAGGCGATCGAGGCGCTCTCGGCGCGCCCGCCCGTGCAGGCCGCGCTGCGGCGCTTCGCTGCACCGGGGAATGCGACTCCGGGCGCGCCGGCGCCCGCGCGGCGCGCGGCTGCCGGCAGCCGCGAGATCGCGCTCGCGGGCCGCGTGATCCCGCTGCGCCTCGCGCCGCGCCGCTTCCGGACCCTCGACGGACTCGAGATCTGGGTCGGCCGCAGCGACGCCGCGAACGACTTCCTCAGCACGAAGCTCGCGCGCGGCAACGACCTCTTCTTCCACCTCGACGGCGCGCCGGGCAGCCACGTGATCCTGCGCACCGAGGGCCGCCCGGATCCGCCGTCGGAGTCCGTTCTCGATGCCTGCGAGCTCGCGATCCACTACTCGAAGGCGAAACGCGCGGGTCGCGCCGACGTCCACGTCGTCCCGATCAAGAACGTGCGCAAACCGAAGGGCGCCAAGCCCGGCCTCGTGACCGTGCACGGCGGCAAGACGGTGCACCTGCGCCGCAGCGACGCGCGGCTCGAGCGCCTGCTGCGCTCGAAGATCGAGGACTGAGATCGAGAGGTGCCGCCCGCCGAGGCGCCGGGGAGCCGAGGCGGCGCACCCACCGGCATCGGGGAGGATGCCGGCGGGCTGCCCCTCCTGCCTGGCGGGCGGTCCTCTCGATGTGGGAGTGAGCTCAGTCCTCCTGGTCGCCGCCGGCCAGCGCGCGCCGCACCTGGCTGCGCAGCGCGTCCAGCGAGAAGGGCTTGTCGAGCACGCAGTGCGCTCCGAGCTGCAGCGCCTCCTCGCGCGTGCTCTCGTCCGGGAAGCCCGTGATCATGATCATCGGGATCCGCTCGCCGCACAGGCGCAGGCTCCGCAGCACGTCGAGGCCGGAGACGAAGGGAACCCGGATGTCGCAGACGATCGCCGAGGGCACGCGCTCGAGGTCGCCGTCGAGCACGCCCGGACCGAGCCAGGTCAGCGCGTCGTCGCCGTTGGCGAACGCGAACACGTGGTAGCCGTCGCGGCGCAGCGCCCAGGCCAGCAGGCTGCGCATCTCGGCCTCGTCCTCGATCACGAGGATCGTCTCCCTCCACTGCCACGGGACGAGGCGCTTGCGCTCCTGGTTCGGGACTGCGTTTCGGCTGGAGCGCGGGCTGTGCTCGGCCGGGCGGATCTCGATCGAGTGCTGGATCGGCATGGGAGTTCCTCTCTCGGTTGCGCGCCCGGGTGCAGGCACGTGCCGGGGAGCCATTGCATCCGCCGTGCCAGCCCGCGGAGCGCGCAGGCGAGCCCTGGCCCCGGTACTGCCGTTGCGTTTCTCCACGCGGGGAATTTCGACCCGACCCGAAGCGCTCCGGAGCCGCGCCGGCTAGGCGCCGCGCCCGAGCTTGCGGTAGAGCGTCTTGCGGTCGAGCCCGAGGATCTTCGCGGCGAGCGTCTTGTTGCCGCCCACGGCCTCCATCACGCGCGCGACGTAGCGCTGCTCGACGACCTCGAGCGGAACCAGCTCGGAGGGATCCTCCGCGGCGATCAGCACGTCCCGGCGGCCGTATTCGCGGATCCGCTCGGGCAGGTCCTCCGCGAGGATCTGGTCGTGGCCCGTGAGCGCGACCGCGCGCTCGATGCAGTTCTCGAGCTCGCGCACGTTTCCGGGCCAGGCGTAGTGCAGGAGCTTCTCCGCCGCGGCGCGCGAGAGACCGGTCACGGGCTTTCCGCTGCGCTCGGCGCAGCGGCGCAGGAAGAACTGTGCGAGCAGCAGCACGTCGCCGCCGCGCGCGCGCAGCGGCGGCACCTGCACGCGCAGCACGTCGAGGCGGAAGAAGAGGTCTTCCCGGAAGTGCCCCTCCTCGACCGCGGCGTCGAGGTCGCGGTTGGTGGCCGCGATCACGCGCGCGTCGAAGGGCTGCTCGCGGCTCGAGCCGATCGGGCGCACCCGCCGCTCCTGGAGCGCGCGCAGGAGCTTCGGCTGGAGCGAGAGCGGCAGCTCGCCGATCTCGTCGAGCAGCAGCGTGCCGCCCCCGGCTTGCAGCAGGAGCCCGCTGCGCGCCGCCCTCGCGTCGGTGAAGGCCCCCTTCTCGTGGCCGAAGAGCTCGCTTTCGATCAGATGCTCGGGCATCGCGGCGCAGTTCAGCGCGACGAAGGGACCCGCCGCGCGCGGCCCGAGCCGGTGGATCGCCCGCGCGACGCACTCCTTGCCGGAGCCGGTTTCGCCCAGCACGAGCACGGGAGCGTCGGAGACCGCGACCCGCGCGACGAGCTCCCGCAGCCGCAGCAGCTCTGCGCTCTCGCCGACGAGCTCCACCGCGGGCTCCAGCTCGAGCGCGCGCAGCCGCACCACCTCCTCGGCGAGCTGGCGGTGCTCGAGCATACGGTCGAGCCGGAAGCAGAGCTCCTCGACCTCGAAGGGCTTCGCGAGGAAGTCCTGGGCACCCGCGCGGATCGCGCCCACGGCGGTCGCGAGATCGCCGAAGGCGGTGATCACGAGCACCGGGACCCCGGGGCGGCTCGCGGTGACGCGCTCGCAGAGCTCGAGCCCGCTCATGCCGCGCATGCGCACGTCCGTCACGAGCGCGTCGAAGTCCTCGCTCGCGAGGCGCGCGAGCGCGGTCTCCGGCGCGCTCTCGACCTGCACTGCGTAGCCGCGGTGGCAGAGCCGCTCGCGCAGCAGCGCGCACATCTCGGCGTCGTCGTCGACGACCAGGATGCGAGCCGTCACGCGGCCTCCAGCGGCAGCCAGATCCGGAAGCAGCTGCCCGCGCCGGGCTGGCTCTCGACCTCGATCCACCCCCCGTGCTCCTTCACGATGCCGAAGGCGACCGAGAGCCCGAGCCCCGTGCCCTCACCGACGGATTTCGTGGTGAAGAAGGGATCGAAGATCGCGGCCTGCTGCTCCTCGGGAATGCCCGCGCCGCAGTCGACGACTTCGATCACCGCATGGCGTCCCCGAGCCCGCTCGGCGCTGTCCGGCGGGTTCGGGCTCGTCTGCCGGATCCGGACCGACACGCGCTGCCCCGATCGGCTCGCCTGCAGCGCGTTCACGAACACGTTGGTCAGGACCTGCTGGATCTGGCTCGGATCCACGAGCGCGACGAGCTCGGGCTGCTCGCTCTCGAGCTCGATCTCGACTCCGCGCTTCTTCGCGATCGACTCGAGCAGCTCGACCGTGCGCCGCGCGAGCTGCGGGAGATCCGCACTGCGCTTCTCGGGGGGTTGGCGCCGCGCGAAGTCGAGCAGCTGCCGGACGATGCGCGCCATGCGCTCGGACTGGTCCGCGATGATGCGCGCGCTCTCCTCGATCTCGGCGGGGTCGTCGATCTCGCGCTGCGAGATCATCGCGGCGCGGCCCGCGACCACGTTCAGCGGAGTCCCGAGCTCGTGCGCGAGTCCGGACGCGAGCTTGCCCACCGTGGTGAGGCGGTCCGCGTGGCGCAGCTGCTCGAGCGCCGAGATCCGCGCGGCGGATTCCGCGGCCACCTTCCGCGCCGCCGCGTCGAGACTCGCGGCCATGTCGTTGAGCTCCACCGCGAGCAGCGAGAGCTCGTGGTGCCCGCTCAGCCGGAGCGGCGAATCGAAATCTCCGGCCCCGATCCGGCGCGCCTTCGCAACGAGCGCCTGGATCGGTCTGCCGACGATGCGGATGCCGACGGCCCACGCGATCAGGCCGCAGGCCAGCACGGTCGCGAGGCTCGTGAGCAGGCTGCCGCGCACGCGCTGCGCGAGGTAGGTCCGCTCGTGCAGGAGCGGCTCCGAGACCTCGAGCGCGAGGGGCTCGGAGCTGTTGACGGCGAGGGGCAGGAGGGTCCGGACGCGCGCCCCGTCGCCGGGATCGTCGCGGCCCTGGACCGCCTCGCGCCCCGTCGCGGAGCGATCCCAGGCCACGAAGCGGATCCGGATCTCGTCGTGCTGTCGCGAGAGATCCTCGACGAAGGCCCGCGCGGCGCTCTCTCCGCTCAGGCGCCAGGTGCTCTCGACCGAGCGCCGGATCACTTCGCCGATCGCGATCTCGTCGCTCCGCATGTCCTTTTCGAAGAGGGCCAGGTGCGACCGGACCGAGATCACCGTGTCGACCGCGAGCACGAGGCCGATCGCGAGCAGCAGCGAGATCGTGAGCTGGCGGACGAGCTTCACGCGCGCGCCCGCCCGCGCGGCAGGCCAGCGCCGCGTCCCCGCTGCAGTCCCGGAGACGCTCGCCGAACGCGTTGCATGCTTCGTCCTCCGCCTCGGGCGCTCGGGTTCATCGGCCGGGAGGGCGGCAGGCAGAGCATACGCAAGCGCGATTCCGCGGCTCGGCTGGACCCGCTCCGGAGCGGGTCCGAGCGGATGCTGGGCTCGGGCTCAGGGCTCGTCCGGACACGCGCGCGGGGTCTCGAACTTCTCGCTCGCGAGCCGCACGAGCTCGCGGAACGATTCGTCGATCAGGTCGCGGAAGCGCTCCGGGTCGGGCACCAGATCCGGGTCCGCGTTGAAACCCCAACAGAGCTTCCCATCGTAGGAGAAGACCGCGACCCCGAGACCGCTGCGCGGCAGGCAGGGCACCAGCGGGTGGATCCCGAGCAGCTTCGAGCCCTGCTGATAGAGCGGGAACTGCGGCCCCGGCACGTTCGTCACGATCATGTTGACGGGGCCCGCGGCGGCGCGGGCCGAGAGCGCGACGACGGGCTCCGGCAGCCAGTCCGAGATGCCGAGCAGCGTGTCGACCCCGAGTGCGGCGCGGCTCTGCTTGAGCTGGAAGGTGCATTTGCAGATCGCCTCGACCCGCGCGGCCGCGTCGGCTTCGGCGACGGGCAGCGGCACGATCCACGACGAGACGAAGTTCCCGAGCTGGCCGCGCTGGGACGCGTCGCGCATGTTGACCGGGGTCGAGACGCGGAAGTCGATCCGGGCGGGATCGACGTTCCTGTGGATCAGGTAGCGCCGCACCGCCCCCGCGACGATCCCGAGCACGACGTCGTTCACGCTGCAGCGCAGCGCGCGCTTGAGCGCGAGCACTTCGGAGAGCGGGAGCGTGAGCCACGCGACGCTGCGATGCGGCCCCTGCCGGCCGTTGAGCGGCGTCGGAGAGGCGCGGTGGAGCGCCTCGGAAGCGAGCTCGCGCAGCGCGCCGAGGCGCTCGCGCGCTTCGGAGTGCGCTGCGCTGCCGTTGCCCTGGCGCGAGACCGGCCTCGCGCCGCGCAGCGGCGCGGACACGCGGCGGGCCCAGCTCTCGAGCAGCAGCTCGAGGGAGGACGGGGCGGGCTTCGGGGTGTAGGGCTCGGGGGCACCGATCGCCTCGTTCGGGTCGGGCGACGCGAGGATCGAGGCGAGCTCGGCCCCGGCCGCGCCGTCCAGCATGCAGTGGTGGATCTTGCTCAGCACCGCGAACTGCAGGCCGGCGTCGAGTCCCTCGATCAGCCAGATCTCCCAGAGCGGCCGGCTGCGGTCGAGCGGCAGCTCCATGATCCGCGACGCCTCGCGCTGGAGCTGCTCCTGCGTGCCCGGGCGCGGCAGGCACACGTGTCGCACGTGGTAGTCGAGGTCGAGCTTCTCGGCGTCCACCCAGACGGGCCTGCCGCCGAAGCGCGGGTCCTTGAGCTTCTGCCGGTAGCGCGGAATCCGGTGCAGGCTCGCGGCGAGCGCGCGCGCGATGCGCGGCGCGTCGATGCCGCCCTCCGGCGTGCGCAGTCCACCCGTCTCGGCGATCTGCAGCGCGGCCATGTGCATCAGATTGGTTCTCGTCTCGGCCACGAGAAAGAGGTTGTCGCGCGCGGAGAGCCGCTCGTAGCAGGCGTGCGTCATCGGAGTTCCCCCCGGCCGCGCCCGGGATTCCCGGAGGCCCGTGCAGCGCGCGGCCGACCGGCTTCGCGTGCAATCGCCGTGCCGTGGCGGGAGGAGGCCCAGCCCGCTGCGCCCGGAGATCTGCTGTCGCGTTTGGCTACGGCGGCGCGTTTCGCCCCACGGATCGCTCCGATGGGGCGCTCGGAGCGGGGCCCGCCTTCGGCCGGTAGATCGCGCGCAGTGCGCGTCCGGCGGTCCAGCGCGAGAAGTCGCCCTGCAGCCGGCGGTAGCCCACGCCCTGCGCCGCACCCGCGGGCGTCGACGCGAGCCCGTGCGAGCCGACCAGGATCCGCTCCCGGGCCGAGACGACGAGCACCACGTGGCCCGCCTTCTCGCCCTCGACGAGCGCCGCGCGCCGCTCGAGCTCCGCGAGATCGAAGTCGTAGACCAGGAGATCCCCCGCGCGGATGCTGCCGTCCTGCACGCGCTGCATGCCTCGCGGGTAGTTGCGCTCCGCGTAGGAGAGCTCGCGCGTGTTGCGGTGCACTTCGCCGAGATCGAGCCCGCAGCGCGAGTAGACGAACCAGACGAACTCGGAGCAGGAGAGCTCGGGCGGCAGCGGACCGCTCGCGAGGGTCTCGAGCCGGAGCACGTGGCGCGCCTGGTCGTGGTGGTAGCCGATCCCGCGGCGCGCGAGCGCGTCCGCGAGCTCGAGCGCGCAGAGGACGACGGGGCTCGCCTGCGCGAGCTCGCCCGCGCGCAGCGCGGCCCGCGGGACCTGGTCGGGCGCGAGGTAGGCGAGCTCGCGCGCGAGCGGAGTCGCACAGGCGAGCGCGAGGCCCGCGGTGAGGACGAGTGCCAGCCGTCGCTTCACGCGGGGCCGCCCTCCTGCGCGAGCCGTCCCTCGATCCCGAGCTCGATCCGGCGCAGCGCCTCGAGCTGGCGGTCCTGCAGCGCGAGCAGCTGCTTCCAGGCGTCCTGCTGCAGCTCGTCGAGCTTCGCGTGCAGCTGCATGATCTCCATCTCGGCCTTGAGGTTGACCTCGTAGTCGTGGCGCGCGTCGAGGCGGTCCTTCGCTGCCATGCGGTTCTGGCTCATCATGATGATCGGCGCCTGCAGCGCGGCGAGGCACGAGAGCACGAGGTTGAGCAGGATGAAGGGGTAGGGGTCGAAGCTCCCCGGCAGCTCGACGTTGTAGGCGATCCAGGTGAGCAGCACGCCTGCGAAGGCGCTGATGAAGACCCAGCTGCCGCCGAAGTCGGCGACGCGGTCGGCGAGGCGTTGGCCGAGGCTCAGCTGTTCCTCGAACTCGGAGTTGGTGTCCCGCGTGACGCGCTCGCGGCGCAGGACCTGCGCGAGGATCCGGCGCTCGAGCGCTCCGAGCCTCTCGACCCGCGCCTCGAGACCCTGGAGCACCTGGGAGACGGCCGGTGCTCCCGCGGCAGCGCGCTCGGTCGCGCGCAGCAGCAGGCGGGCGCTCGCGATCGACGCCGCCGCGCCGACCACGGCGATCGCGATCTGCGCGGGAGCCTGCTCGGGCGCGGTGATGCCGAGCAGCCGGAAGAGCCAGCCCCCCACCACGCCTCCGATCAGGCCGATCGAGAGATCTCCGAGCACTCCGAAGCTGCGCTGGCCCGCGACCAGCCGGCTCGCCCAGCCGATCGCGAAGCCGGTCAGGATCCAGGTCAGGACGTGCATGCGCTTCCTCCCCTTATAGACTTGCTGCGCTCCCGCCTCCTGCGACGGGCGAGAGGAGATTCGCACGAGGGAACGACTGCTCGCCGCCCTGGGTCCGCTGCTGGGCCTGGCGCTCTTCGCGGCTGCGATCGCGATCCTGCACCGCGAGCTCGGCGCCTACCACTACCGCGACGTGGTCGGCCATCTGAAGGCGATCCCCGCCGGGCGCGTCGGGATCGCGCTCTCCCTGACCGTACTCAGCTACCTCGCGCTCACCGGCTACGACATGCTCGCGTTCCGCTGGATCGGGCGGCAGCTCGCGCTGCGGCGCATCGCGCTCGCGTCCTTCGTCGCCTACGTCTTCAGCCACAACGTCGGGCTCTCCTTCTTCGGCGGAACCGCCGTGCGCTACCGCATGTTCTCGAGCTGGGGCGTCACGCCTTCCGAGCTCGGCCGCGCGATCGCGTTCAACGTGCTGACGCTCTGGCTCGGCTTCTTCGCGCTCGGCAGCGTGCTGCTCGTCGCCGAGCCGGCGTCGCTGCCGGCGTCGTGGCATTGGCTCGGCCGCGACACCCGGCCCCTCGGATGCCTCTTCGGCCTGCTGACGGCGCTGTACTGGTCGCTGCGCCTCGGGCAACGGCGCGAGCTCCGCATCCGCGCGTTCTCGCTCGAGCTGCCGAGCCCGCGCATCACGCTGGCCCAGACCCTGCTCTCGGCGGTGGACTGGGCGCTCGCGGGCTCCGTCTTCTACGTGCTGCTGCCGGAGTCTCCGGAGCTCTCCTTCGCGCGCTTCCTCGGTCTGTATCTGCTCGCGCAGGTGGTCGGGTTGATCAGCCACGTGCCCGCGGGCCTCGGCGTCTTCGAGACCGCGATGGTTCTGCTGCTCGCACCATGGCATGCGGGGGACGTCGTGCTCGGCTCGGCGCTCGCCTATCGGTGCGTCTACTACCTGCTGCCCTTTGCCGTCGCGCTGGTGCTCTTCGCGGGCTTCGAGGCGCTGCAGCGCCGGCGCGCACTCGCCGCCGCGGGCGATTTCCTCGGCCGCTGGCTGCCCGAGATCGTGCCGCGCTTCTTCACGCTCACGACGCTCGGCGCGGGCGCGCTGCTCCTGCTCTCGGGCTCGACGCCAGCGGTGGCGGGTCGCCTCGAGCTCGTCGATCTCGTGCTGCCGCTGCCCGTGGTCGAGCTCTCGCACTTCCTCGCCAGCGTGACCGGCGTGGGGTTGCTGCTGCTCGCGCGCGCGATCCAGCTGCGTCTGGACGCCGGCTACGCACTGACGCTCTGCCTGTTGCTCGGAGGCGCCGGCTTCTCGCTGCTCAAGGGTCTCGACTGGGAGGAGGCGCTGCTGCTCTCGGCGATGGCCGCCGCGCTGCTGCCGTGCCGCCGCTTCTTCTACCGGCGCAGCTCGCTCCTCTCCCAGCCCTTCACCCCCGCCTGGACGACGGGGATCGCGGGCATCCTCGTCGGGACCCTCTACGTGGTGCTGCTCGCGAATCGGCACGTCGAGTATTCGCACGAGCTCTGGTGGCAGTTCGAGCTCGCAGCCGACACGCCGCGCTCGCTGCGCGCGCTCGCGGGCGGGAGCGTGCTGCTCGCGGGCTTCGCGCTCGCGCGGCTCTTGCGGCCCGCTCCGCCCGAGCCGGTCGTCTCGGTTGCGGCCGAGCTCGAGCAGGCCGCGCGGATCGTCGCGGCCCAGCCTTCGGCGCAGGCGCATCTCGCGCTGCTCGGCGACAAGCGCTTCCTGTTCCACGAGTCGGGCGCGGGCTTCCTGATGTACGGCGTCCAGCGCCGCAGCTGGATCTCGATGGGCGATCCGGTGGGGCCGCCCGAGATCCGGCGCGAGCTCGCCTGGCGCTTCACCGAGCTCGCGGACCGGCACGGCGGGCTCGTCGTGTTCTACGAAGTGCGCGCGGAGGATCTCCCGGTCTACCTCGACCTCGGGCTCGACCTGCGAAAGCTGGGCGAGTCGGCGCGCGTGGATCTCTCGACCTTTTCGCTCGCCGGCGGGCACCGCAAGGGCCTCCGCTCGACGCACAACCGCCTGAAGCGCGAGGGCTATGCGCTCGAGGTGCTGCCCGCGGCGTCGGTGCCGCCGCTCCTGCCGAGGCTCCGCGAGATCTCCGACGAGTGGCTCGAAGACAAGAGCACGCGCGAGAAGGGCTTCTCGCTGGGCTGCTTCGCGCCCGACTATCTCTCGCGCTCGCCGATGGCCGTCGTGCGCAGAGGGGACCAGATCGTCGCGTTCGCGAATCTCTGGGCGCCGGAGCCGCGCCAGGAGTTCTCGATCGACCTGATGCGCTATGCGACGGACGCACCGAGCGGCGTCATGGACTTCCTCTTCGTCGAGATCCTGCTCTGGGGCCAGGCGCAGGGCTATGCGTGGGGAGATCTCGGGATGGCGCCGCTCTCGGGCTTCGAGCCGCACCGGCTGGCTCCGCTCTGGAGCCGGCTCGGCGCGCTGCTCTTCCGCCACGGCGAGCAGTTCTACAACTTCCAGGGCCTGCGCTCGTTCAAGGACAAGTTCGACCCGGTCTGGGAGCCGCGCTACCTCGCCTCGCCGGGCGGCCTCGCGCTGGCCGGAGTGCTGACCGACACCGCGGCGCTGATCTCGGGCGGCGTCGCGGGCATGGTCGCGAAATGAGGCGGGATCAGAGGCGCCGGCGAGCGCTCTGCAGAATCCGCTCGGCGAGCGCCGGGTAGTCCCCGTCGAAGTGATGCCCACCGCGGGTGCGCACGATCTCGGCGCACGCGAGCTCGGGCGCAGGGCAGAGCGCGGTCTCGTCCTCTTCGCCGTAGATGCACTGGACGCGCGAGAGATCCGTGCGCAGGAGCTCCGGCAGCAGCGCGGGCGCTTCTGCGTCGACCTGGCCGAGCCAGCCGGTCACCTGGATCTCGAAGGGCGCGTGGGCCTCGGGCCCGAGCAGCGAGAGCAGCGCGACGCCGGATCGCTCCTCTTCGCCGAGCCGGTTCAGCGCGAAGGGCAGCACGTTTGCTCCGAAGGAGTAGCCGACGAGCAGGGCCTTCGGCGTGCCCCAGGACTCGCGCGCGGCCGCGAGGATGCGCGCGAGGTCGCGCGCGACTTCGTCCGGCTTGCGCTCCTGCCAGAAATAACGCAGGCAGTCGACGCCGACGACCGGGACGCCGCTCTTCGCGAAGATCTCGCCGAGCTGCTTATCGAGGTCGCGCCAGCCACCGTCTCCGGACCAGATCACCGCGAAGAGCCGATCCGCAGCCTCGGCCGGGAGTTCGACGAGAGGCAGGTCCGGGAGCTGCCCCGCGACGTCGCCCTGTGCGCCTGCGCGCTCGAGCAGCGGCTCGAGCGCGCGGATCAACCGCTCCCCCACGTCTCCGGCTTCCGTGTCGATGCGCACTTCGCCGGGCAGCGGGTTGCGCGGCGCATAGCGGAAGCCTGCGCCGGGGACCGGAGTCGCCGCGGCGCCCTCGCAGAGCGGGACCCGTGTGGCGAGCGCGGGCGCCGGATCCACGGCGACCGCTGCCGCGAGCGTCGCGGCGGGAGCCTGCGCGAGCGCGGCGTAGGCGAGCGTGCCCCCGACCCCGACGCCCGCGAGCAGCGGCGAGCGGTAGCCGTCGAAGCCGAGCTCGCGCTCGAGCCGATGCGCGAGCTCTTCGAGCTCCGCGACGACGTAGTGGCAGCCGTCGTCGCTCGCGACGAGTCCGCGCAGGTACGAGGGCAGGTCGACCCCGACCACCGCGCTGCCGCGCGCTGCGAGCGCGCGCGCCGCGCGCTCGAGTGGCGCTGCGAAGCCAGTGGCATCCGAGAAGAGGTAGACGAGCGACTCCGGCTTCTCGCCGTCGGCCGTGCGGAAGAGCTGGATGCGTCCGAGGCGACCGGCGTCGCGCAGCTCGGGGGGCGCGTCGCGCTGGCAGGCTCCGAAGAGCGAGGCCGCGCAGCCGAGCGCGGCCAGAGGCAGCGGGCGCTTCATGCCGCGACGATATCCAAAGCGACCGCGCGCCTGCGTCTGCTGCGGGTCGCGAGGATCCAGGAGAGGCGGGAGTGAGACGGACCCTCGGCCTCGTGTGCGCGTTCCTGGTCGCCGGTGCCCCCGGCGCTGCGGCGCAGGAGTCGCTCGAGGTGGGGCGCTTCGGGCAGGTGACGCTCTACCGCGCTTCGCCGCATCCGCGGCACGTCGTCCTCTTCGCTTCCGGCGACGGAGGCTGGAACCAGGGCGTCGTGGACATGGCGCGTGCGCTCGCGGATCAGGACGCGCTCGTGGTCGGCATCGACCTGCCGCACTACCTGCGCCGGATCGCCTCGCGAAGAGAGAGCTGCTCCTATTTCGCCGGAGACCTCGAGGCGCTGTCGCAGCAGCTGCAGAAGCAGCTCGCGCGCCCGCGCTACACCGCGCCCGTGCTGGTCGGGTACTCGTCGGGCGCGACGCTCGTCTACGCGGCGCTGGTGCAGGCTCCTCCGAATACCTTCCGCGGCGCGATCAGCCTCGGCTTCTGCCCCGCGCTGCCGCTCGCCAAGCCCGCGTGTCGCGGCCAGGGCCTCGAGGAAGGGCCCCGCTCCGCGGCGAAGCGCGCCGAGTTCCTGCCGGCTCCTGCGCTCGCGTCGCCGTGGATCGCGCTCCAGGGCGAGCTTGACCAGGTCTGCGAGCCGGAGCCGACGGAGGCCTTCGCGAAGCGGGTGGGTCACGGCGAGATCGCGATGCTTCCCGGGGTCGGGCACGGGTTCTCGGTGCCGAGCCGGTGGCTTCCGCAGCTGCGCGCGGCCTTCGACCGGATCGCGGCCGGCGCGGCGCTCGTGGGAGGGAGCGAGCCGGATCCCGCCTTCGGGTCGGCGCTGATCGCGGGGTTGCCACTCGTCGAGCGACTCCCCTCGCGCGCTGCAGCGGGCGACCTGATGGCCGTCCTGGTCTCCGGAGATGGGGGCTGGGCAGGCCTCGACCGCGAGCTCGCCGGCGCACTCGCGGACCAGGGAGTCCCGGTCGCGGGCCTCGACAGCCTCCAGTACTTCTGGACGCGCCGCAGCCCCGAGGAGGCCAGCTCCGCGCTCGGCCGCATGCTCGAGCACTACCTCGCGGCCTGGCGCAAGCAGCGCGCGTTGCTGATTGGCTATTCGCGCGGAGCCGACGTGCTTCCCTTCATGGCGAGCCACCTGCCCGCGAGCGCACTCGAGCGCGTCGCGCTCGTCGCGCTGCTCGGCCCCGGAACCCACGCGGAGTTCGAGTTCCACCTGGTCGACTGGCTCCGCGACGAGCGGCGGCCGCAGGCGCTGCCGGTCCTGCCCGAGGTCGAGAAGCTGCGCGGGCGCCGCGTGCTCTGCGTCTACGGCCGCGACGAAGCCGACAGCCTCTGCCCGCGCATCCCGAAGGGGCTCGCGGCGCTCGAGGAGCGTCCCGGCGGGCATCACTTCGGCGGCGACTACCGGGCGATCGCCGAGCGGATCCTCGCGGCTGCACGCTAGGGCTCGCCCTGCGGCCCCTCCCCGAAGCGCCCGAAGTGCAGCGCGAGCGTCGGCAGCACGAGCAGGTTGAGCGCGGTCGAAGTCGCGAGGCCGCCGAGGATCACGATCGCCATCGGCCCCTCGATCTCGCGGCCCGGCTCGCCGCTGCCGAGAGCGAGCGGCACCAGGCCGAGCCCGGTGACGAGCGCCGTCATCAGGATCGGCACGACGCGCTCGGAGGCGCCGCGGATCGCGGTCGCGATCCCCCACGCGCAGCCCTCGCTCGAGACGAGGTGCTCGAAGTGCGAGATCAGCATGATCGAGTTCCGCGTCGTGATGCCGAAGAGCGCGACGAAGCCGACCAGCGCACCGATGCTGAGCCCGCCGTCCCCGGAGCCGAGCCAATGCATGGCGGCGGCAGCCAGCGTGCCGCCGATCAGCGCGAAGGGCGCGTTGGCGAGCAGCAGCAGCAGATTCCGCCAGCTCCGGAACGCCGCGTAGAGCAGCATCAGGATGCCCGCGAGGGCGACGCCCGAGTGCAGCGCGAGCTCGCGCCGCGCCGCGGACTCGGCCTCCGCGGCACCGCTCCACGAGCTGTAGACGCCGCGCGGCAGTACCGCGTGCTGCGCGATCGCGCGCTTGGCTTCCGCGACGAAGGAGCGCAGGTCGCGGCCGCTCGGCGTGCAGGTGACCGTCTGCCGGCGGCGGCCACCCTCGTGCAGAATCGAGTGGCGCCCGCTCGTGAGCGAGATCTCCGCGAGCGCGCGCAGCGGCACGCTGCTGCCCGCGCGGTTGCGCAGCAGCAGGCCACCCACGTCCTCCGGATCGCGGCGCAACGAGGCGTCGAGGATCACGACCACGTCGACGACCTGGTTGCCGCGGAAGGTCTGCGCGACCGGGATCCCGGAGTAGGCGGCGCGCAGCGCTTCGAGTACGTCGACGCTGCGGAAGCCCAGCGCCGCGAGCCGCTCGGGCACGAGCTCGATCTGCAGCCGCGGCGCACCGGACGGCGACTTGAGCACCACGTCTGCGGCGCCGGGAACCCCGGAGAGCACGCGCACGACCTCGCGCGCGGCGGCGTCGAGCGCATCGAGATCGTCGCCGAAGAGGCTCACGGCGACCGGCGCGGTCTCGCCGGTCAGGGTCTCGCCGATGCGGTCGCCGAGGAAGGTCAGCACCTCGGACTGGATGCCCGGGAAACTCGCGAGGATCGCGCGGATCTCGTCGGCCATCTCCGCTTCGGCGCGCGGGCCGAGCGGCGAGAGCTCGACTTGGAACTCGCTGCGGTGCGGTCCCCAGGGATCCTCACCGAGCTCGGCCCGCCCGAGCTGCTGCTCGACCGTCGCGACCTTGCCGGTCGCGAGCAGCGCCTCCGAGATGCCCCTTCCGATGCGCAACAGCTCCTCGAGCGAGCTGCCGGGCGCCGCCGACACCTGGAGCACGAAGTGGCCCTCGCGAAACGCAGGCAGGAATTCGCCGCCGAGGAAGGGCAGCAGCGCCGCGGCCGCGACGCAGGCGGCCGCGACCGCTGCGATCACGCGGCGCGGTGCCCCCGCGACGCGCTGCAGCACGCGCCGGTAGCCGTCCCGCAGCCACTTCTGCACGGCGGGCTCGCGGTCGTCGCCGCGATCGCTCCGGAGCAGCAGCAGGGACAGCGCGGGCGTGAGCGTCAGCGCGACGCCGAGCGAGGCCAGGATCGCGAGGATGTAGGCCTGTGCGAGCGGCGCGAAGAAGCTGCCCGCGAGGCCGCCGAGCGAGAGCACGGGCATGAACACGAGCGCGACCACGAAGGTCGCGTAGACCACGGCCGTGCGGACCTCGAGCGACGCGTCGAGCACGACGCGGAACGCGGAGCGCGGCTCGACGAGCCCGCGGTTCTCGCGCAGCCGGCGCAGGATGTTCTCGACGTCGATGATCGCGTCGTCCACGACCTCGCCGATCGCGATCGCGAGCCCGCCGATCGTGATCGTGTTGAGCGAAATGCCGAGAGCGTCCATCGCGATCAAGGCCGCAAGCAGCGAGAGTGGGATCGCCGTCAGCGAGATCAGCGCGCTGCGCAGGTGGCCCAGGAAGAGCAGCAGCACTCCGGCCACGAGCGCGGAGCCGAGCAGCAGCGAGTGGCCGATGTTGCGCAGCGAGCTCTCGATGAAGCTCGCGGGGCGGTGGAGGCGCGGATGCAGCGCGATGCCCTCGCGCTCGAAGACGGGCTGCATCTCCGCGAGCGCGAGCTCGAGCGCGCGCGTGACCTCGAGCGTGTTGGCGCCGTACTGGCTCGAGAGCGTGAGCAGCACGCCGGGCCCGCCCTGGATCAGCGTGTCGCCGAACTTCGGCGCCGCGCCGAAGCCCACCTGCGCGACGTCGGCGAGGCGCACGCTGCGCCCGGCGCGCTGCGCGATCACGGCCTGGCCGAGCGCAACCGGATCCAGCGTCTGGCCCTGCGTCTCGAGCACGACGCGCTGGCCGGGGGTGTCGATGAAGCCCGCGCCGACGACGCCCGTCGCGGCGCGCGCGGCCTCGAGGACGTCGCCGAGCGCGAGGCCGCGCGCGTGCATGCGCGCGGGATCGACCTGGATCTGCAGCTGGCGCAGCTCGCCCCCGAAGAGGCTCGCCTTGGCGACCCCCGGCACGGCCAGCAGGCGCGGCTTGAGCGTCCACTCCGCGAAGCTGCGCAGCTCAAGCGCCGAGAGCCGCTCGGACACGAGCCCGATCTTGAGCAGATCCATCGTGGACGAGGTCAGCGGCGTCATGCGCGGCGCGGAGACGCCCACCGGCAAGCGACCCGCGAGCTCCGCGAGGTTCTCGGAGAGCAGCTGGCGCGAGGCGAAGACGTCGCTGCCCTCGCGGAACACGGCGGTCAGGATCGAGAGTCCCTGGATCGACTCGGAGCGCAGCGACTCGAGATCGCCGAGGCCACTCACGCTCTGCTCGATCGGGCTCGTGACCTGGATCTCGACCTCCTCGGGCGAGAGCCCCGGCGCTTCCGTCTGGATCGCGACCTGCAGCGGCACGAAGTCCGGGAAGACATCGAGCCTGGCGCGCGAGGCGACCCCGAGCCCATAGCCCGCGAGCACGCAGGCGAGCGCGACGGTGATGCCGCGGCGGCGCAGCGAGAGCTCGACGAGGTTCTGGAGCATGCCGATGCCGCGCTCTCCGCCGCCGGGGGCCCTACTCCCCTTGCGCTGCGCCCGCGGCGCCGAGCTCGTGCGAGAGGAGCTGTTGCGCGCCCGCGACGACCGCGCGCTCGCCGGCCGCGAGACCCGAGCTCACGAACCAGCCGCTCGCCTCGGGTGACGCGAGCTGCACGGGACGTCGCTCGTATTCGCCCTCGCGGCGCTCGACGTAGACCTGCACCTGCCCCGCGTGGCGGAGCAGCGCGGCGCGCGGCACCACGACACCCGCGCGCGGCGGACCCGCGAGCGCGAGCCAGCCCTCGAGCGGCATCCCGGCCGGCAGCGGCGCCTCGACGAGGCATAGGAATCCGCGCCCGGGGAGCGCGGGGTCCATGCTCGGCAACGAGCCCAGCAGGGCGGCCTCGCGCGGCGCGTTCCCTCCCTCGAGCGGCGCCACGCGCGCGGCCACGGGCTCGGTCCCCGCGCCCTCGCCCAGCGGAAGATCGAGGCGAGCGAGCGCGACTTCGCCCGCGAGCAGGTTCCGCACCAGCGCTGCGAGATCGGCTCGTCGCGCGAGCCCGGCGCCGTAGCCGCTCGTGAGGCGCGCGCGCAGCGTCTCGGCTGCGCCGCGATCGCGTTCGAAAGCCGCTTCGGCGGCCTCGAGCTCACGTGCGGAGGTGTTCTCGTCCTGGCGGAAGAGCCTGCGCGCGCGCTCGAGCTCGCGCGAGGACGCGCTCCGCGCTGCGTCTGCGCCCGAGAGCGTGAAGACGAGCTCGGCCAGCGGCGCGGGATCGAGCACCTGTCCGTAGGCGCGCAGCTCGGGCTCGAGCTCGGTGCCCGCGAGCGGCGCGACCTCGATCCGCGCTCGCTCGCGCGCCGCGGCGTCGAGCCGCACGACGGGCAGGCCGATCTCCGTATCGGCGCTCGCGACGCCGGCGCACTGGGTTCCGGCGTCGTCGGAGGCGCCGCGGCACGCGAAGAGCGCGCTCGCGAAGACACACGCGGTGGCGGCGAGCTGCGCTGCGAGGTGACCGAAGCTGCTGCCTCGTCTAGCGCGCATCAGGGCGCCCTCCGCGGGGGAGTCGCGCGCAGTTCGAGCGCGGCGATCGGGAGCTCCTCGAGCGGTTGCTGCAGCGCCGCCTCGAGATCGCCCAGCGCCCGCTGGAGCGCGAGCTCGGCTTCGAGGTGTGCGCGCTGCTCGCGCGCGAGCTCGAGCTCCGCCGCGCGCAGCTCGCTCCGGCCCAGCGCTCCCGCCTCGCGCGCCGCGCGCGTCTGCGCGAGGCGCGCGCGCTGCGCCGCGCGGCGTTCGTCGGCGAGCGCGAGCTCGTCGCGCGCCGCATCGCGCAGCGCGAGCGCGCGGTCGATCTCGCCCGCGATGCGCGCCTGGAGCGCCTCGAAACGCGCGGCGAGCTCTGCGCGCCGCGCCTCGGCCTCGCCAATCGGGCCCTGGTTCTGGTTCAGCAGCGGGAGCTCGAGCGAGAGTCCGAGCGCCCACTTGTGCGCGCCCTGGTCGTACTGGTAGCCGGGGCCGAGGTGCAGGTCCGGGTATTGGCGCGCGAGCTCGAGCTGCAGCGCGGCCTGGCTCGCGGCGTACTCGGCGAGCAGCGCCGAGAGATCGGCGCGCCCGCGCAGCGCGAGTGCTCGCAGCGCGCTCGCCCCGGACGCCGGGGAAGCGTCTCGGGAGAGCGCGAAGCCGAGCTCGATCTCCTCGCGCGCGATCGCTGCCGCGGGCAGGCCGAGGGTCGCGGCGAGCTGCGCGCGCGCCTCGATCTCGCCGCGCCGCGCGAGCGCGAACTCGCTCTGCGTGGCGAGCGCGCTGAGCCGTGCGAGCGTGACCTCGGAGCTCGCCGCCGCACCCGCGCTCCGGCGCTGCTCGAGGAGCTGCGCGAGCTCCTCGGCGAGCGCCGACTCGCGCTCGAGCGAAGCCGCGCGCTCGCGCGCCGCGACGAGATCGACGAGCGCGCTGCGCAGCGCCGCGCGCAGGCGCCAGGCTTCGGCTGCGAGCCCGTTCGCGGCCGCTTCGGAGAGATGCAGCGCCTGCGCGATGCGGTGACCGCGCTTGCCCGCCGTCTCGATCGGCCAGTCGAAGCTCAGCGCGGCGAGCCAGGGCACGACGCCGCTGGCCGGATTCGAGCTGTACTCCGGAATCACCGCGAGCGTCGGATTCGGGCGCGCGCCGGCGCTCTGGACGCCGGCCTCCACCGTGCGCGCGCTCTCGCGTGCCAGCGCGAGCTCCGGGCTGAAGTAGAGCGCCGCGAGCGTGAGCGCGCGCAGGTCCCAGCGCGCGAGCGGCCAGCTCTCGAAGCCCCGTCCGCTGCATGCCTCGAGGAACGCGCGCAGGCCCGGATCCGCGAGCGTGCGCGAGTCGAAGGCCGCGCTGCGCACTTCGGGCGCGAGCGGGCGGGGCTCGAAGTGCCGGCAGCCCGCCGCGAGAAGCGCTCCCATGCAGCCGGCGCCGAGGAGCAGACGCTGCCGGCGCCGGCAGCGAAGGGCAGGGCTCAAGCGGAGCCCCGGAGTGCCTGTCGCGCGAGCGTGCGCCCGAAATCCCAGAGTGTGCCGGGGTAGCGATGGCAGTCGGCGACGACGTCCTCGAAGGCCGCTGCGAAGAGCTCCACTTCCTCTTCGCCGATGATGAGCGGGGGCAGGATCTTGACCGCGTTCACATGCGGCCCCGCGACCTGCGTCAGGATCCGATGGCGCTGGAAGAGCGGCACCGTGACGAGCTGACTGAAGAGCCCCGCGCGGGCGGCCTCGATCAGCTTGAAGCCCAGCTTGAGCTTGAGCGAGCGCGCTCCGCCGAACTCGAACGCGATCATGAGTCCCTTGCCGCGCACTTCCTGCAGCAGCTCGTACTTCTCGGCGATCGGCGCAATCCGGCGCAGGAACGACTCGCCGATCCGCGCCGCGCGTTCGACCAGGCCCTCCTCCCGGATCGCGTGCAGCGTCGCGAGCCCGGCCGCCATCGCGAGCGGATTCTTCGCGAAGGTGGAGCCGTGCACGAGTGCGCGGTCCATGTGGTGGAAGACCCGGGAGAAGATCTCGTCCCGGCACAGCACGGCTCCGACCGGCGCATAACCTCCCGAGAGCGCCTTCGCGAGCGTGACCATGTCGGGCTCGAGCGCCCAGTGCTCGAGCGCGAGGAACCTCCCGGTGCGCCCGAGGCCGGTCTGCACCTCGTCGAGCACGAAGAGTGCGCCGTGCTCGCGGCAGAGAGTCTGGGCGGCCTGCAGGTAGCCCTCGGGCGGCAGGAACACGCTGTGCCCCTGGATCGGATCGGTGATGAAGGCCGCGACGTCACCCTTGCGCAGCTCGCGCTCGAGCGCATCGGCGTCGCCGAAGGGCAGCGCCGTGCAGTTCGGCAGGAAGGGCCCGAAGCCCGTCCGGAAGTCGTCCTCGCCGATGACCGAGAGCGAGCCGTAGCTGAGTCCGTGATAGCCGTGCGTGCAGAAGAGGAAGCGCGTCCGGCCGGTCGCGCAGCGCGCGAACTTGAGCGCGGCCTCGACCGCCTCGGTACCGCTGTTCGCAAAGGAGCAGCGCGTGAGCGAAGCCGGCGCGAGCGCGAGCAGCGCCTCGGCGAAGAGTCCCGGCAGGAGCGCGCAGTCCATCTGGGCCAGCGCGGGCAGGTCGGCCGCGAGCACGTCGGCGAGCGCGCGTTTGACGGTGGGATGGCTGCGCCCGAGTCCGAAGACGCCGAAGCCCGCGAGGAAATCGAGGTAGCGCTGGCCCTCGCGATCGATCAGCCACGCGCCTTCGCCGCGCTCGTAGAAGCGGTCGTAGCCGATCGTCGAGAGCACGCGGACCATCTGGGCGTTCAGGTGGCGCCGGTGGAGCTCGTAGTTCTCGCCGCGGCGCTGCTCGAGCAGCGACTTCAGATCGAAGGGCATGGGTTGGATCCTTTGGCGTCTTCGGCTCCCGACGAGGGTCCATGCGCCGCGGCAGCGGGACGCTGGATGCAGAGGATCGACTTCCGGCTGGGGTCCCAGGAACGCTTGACCCACTCTCCGCGAACGACCTCCAGCCGCGCCCCCGGTGCGATGCGCGCGATGCGCTCCGCGAGCTCCCTCGCGGGACGCGACCAGGACTTCTCGGCGGTCTGGAGCGGCTGCTTCCACTCGCGGAAGCTCACGAAGGCCCGGGTCTCTGGCCCGACCAGCTGGAGCAGGCTCGCGAGGAAGGCATCGAGCTCTCGTGGCTCCACGTGCTGCAGCACCTCGATCGACACCAGGAAGTCCGCCGGGTGCCGCCCGAGCTCGGCGAGCCCTGCGGAGGTGATCAGCGCGAGCCGAGGCCGCTTCTGCTCCTGGAGCTCCGGCTCGAGCAGATCGAGACCGTCGAGGAAGAAGCGATCGGTGACGTCGAGGCCCGTGTAGCGCCCCGCGTCGAGGTAGCGGATCAGGTGCTGCCCGACGCGCAGGCTACCGCACCCGTACTCGATGCAGCGGTGATGTCTCTCGAGGCCGTGGGAGACCAGGAACGCGAGCGCTCCCGCGCCGTACCAGCGGAACTCACCCGGGCTCCAGCGGTTCCTTCCGAGCGTCGGGTGGACACCCCCTTCGGCGAGCTTGCGCTGGACGCGAAACGCGTAGTAGTCCGAGAAGGACGTTCCGGGGCGCAGCCTGCGCCAGAGCTGGAAGCGGAGTCGCAACGCGCGCAGGTAGAGCTGCATGCCGGCGCGCACGAGCCCGCCTAGCCGCACGGGCTCCCTCCAGGATCCGGCGTCATCTTCGATCCCGAGCGCGGCCTCCCGCATCGCCTTCCCCCCGCTTCGGCAGGACGCTGTCATCGGCCGAACCTAGACGGGGTCGATGAAACGAAGATGAAATCCGCTGGATCAGCCCAGCGCGGGCAGGTGGACGCTGAACACGCTCCCCGAGCCGGGCCGGCTCTCGACCTCGATGCGGCCGCGGTGTGCGCGCGCCACCTCGCGGGCGACCGCGAGGCCGATGCCCCAACCGGGGCTGCCCCTGCCGAGCTGGCCGCGGTGGAAGCGGTCGAAGATGCGCTCGAGCTCGGAGGCGGGGATTCCGACTCCGGTGTCCGCCACCCGCACCACGGCCTCGCTCCCGACACGCTCGAGCGCGACGCTGACCGCGCCCGGCGCGGGCGTGTAACGGATTGCATTGTCGACGAGATTGCCGAAGAGCCAGCCGAGCGACGCGGGATCACCCTGGATCTGGAGCGGCGCGCAGACTCCCTGATGCAGCGCGATCTGCGCTTCGCTCGCGAGCGGCTCGAAGAGCGCGATCACGGAGTCGAGCAGCGCTGCGAGATCCACCGCGCGCACGAGGCCGAGATCCAGAGCCGATTCCGAGCGCGCGAGCTGCAGCATCGCGTTGACGCCGCCCGAGATGTGCAGGATCTGTTCGAGCAGCGCTTCTAGGTCCGCGCGGTGCGCGGCCTCCAGGCTCACGGTTTCGAGCGTCACCTCGATCCGGTTCTGGAGCAGCGCGAGCGGTGAGCGCAGCTGATGAGCCGCATCTCCGGAGACCTGGCGGACCTTCTCGACGCTCGAGCGGATCCGGTCCAGCATCTCGTTCAGCGTGTCCGCGAGCCGATCGAGCTCGTCTCCCGAGCCCGTCGTCGGAATGCGCGCACCGAGCTCCTCCACGCGGATGTGCTGCGCCGTCTCGGTGATCGCCGCGATCGGACGCAGGCTGCGGCGCGCGAGCCACCAGCCGCTCGCTCCCGCGACCAGCAGCGCGAGCGGAAGCGCGAGCGCGAAGGCCTGGCGGATCGCGCGGACCTGCAACCGGAACTCGCGCAGATGGATCGCGACCTCGACGAATCCGCCGGGCGACGCGGATGCAGCCAGGAGATAGGGATGGTTGCCGCCGAGGTCGACCTCGAAGCGGCTCTGCCGCGCCGAACCGGACCGCGTCGATTCGGGCAGCGGCACGGAGCGCGTTCCCAGCACTCCTTCTGCAGCGAGCAGCTCCCCGCGCGGACCGAAGAGCGCGATGCTCGGCCGGAGCACCGGATCGAGCGCGGTGAGCCGCTCGACGATCGACGCGGCGACTACGCGGGCGTCGGCGCCAGGCCGTTCGAGCTCGTCGAAGACCTCCGCGACGTAGTAGGAGAGCAGCTGATCGGCCTGCCGCTCGATCCGCCGCTCGAGACTGAGATAGACGAAGAGCGCGATCGCCGAGATTCCGAGCAGCAGGATGCACGAGGAGCTCAGCGCCCAGCGCGCGCCGATCGAGAGCGGTCTCCGCCCGCGGCTCACGCGGGCACGGTCGGGCTCGGAGCGCTCCGGTCCTCGAGCACGAAGCCGGCTCCCTTCACGGTGTGGATCAGCTTCGGTTCGAAGTCGTCGTCCACCTTCTTGCGCAGCGCACGGATGTGGACGTCGATCACGTTCGAGAGCGCGTCGAAGTCGGGGCCCCAGACCCGTTCCAGGATCATCGAGCGCGTGAGCACGTAGCCCCGGCTCCGGATCAGCGCCTCGAGGATCGCAAAGGGCTTCGCGCTGAGCTCGATCGCGCGTCCGGACCGCTCTGTGCGCCGGCGCCGGACGTCGACGACCAGATCGGCCAGGCAGAAGCGGCCGTCCTCGGGCTCGAGCCGGCTGCGTCTCGCGACCGATCGGATGCGCGCGACGAGTTCGCCGAAGGCGAAGGGCTTCGAGAGATAGTCGTCGGCGCCGAGCTCGAGTCCGCGGATGCGGTCGCTCGGTTCGCCGCGCGCCGAGAGGAAGAGCACGGGGGTGCGGACCCCGGAGGACCGCAGCCTGCGCAGCAGCGAGAAGCCGTCGGCTCCCGGGAGCATCACGTCGAGCAGGATCAGGTCGTAGCCGCGAGTCAGGGCTTCGCGCAGTCCGGATTCGGCATCGGTGCAGCAGTGCACTGCGAAGCCGCGGTGCTCGAGCCCGCGGCAGATGAAGGCCTGGGCCTCCGGATCGTCCTCGACGTAGAGGAGCCTCATGCCCGTGCCTCTAGCAGAGCCCGCGTCGATCGCCGGACGCCGCGCGCGCTCCGGCGGAGCTTGCGATTGCGGCGGCCCGGGTGCAACACGGCGTGCCCGGATCTGCGAGACGCCGCGCGCTGTTCCGCGAACTCGACCTCACCGCGATGGTCGCGCCCGAGGGTTCCGGAACTTCCCGGTGTGACGACGATGCAGGATTCGGTCTCGACCGTGGTGACCTCCGAGCAGCGGATCGGAGCGCCTCGCCCCGCGGGCCGCGCGCATTCCACGCTCACGTGCTGCAGGAGCCGAAGGATCGCGGGGTCCGCTCGGACCCACGCCGTCGAGCCTGTGCAGGCCCTGGATCGACACATCGACGCACGCGGGGGCGAGCCCGGCGCCCAGGCGCCGCATCGCCGGACCTGGGAGTCGAGCCCGAGGTCGGTGCAACCGGCTGGCCCGACAGCCTCGTACTGCTGGGTCGGATAGTGGATCCGGAGCTTCCCGACACCGGCGATCCCGGTCGCATGGGCGTGGACCTCGGCGGTCGCAGCCAGCGAACCCCTGACCGTTCGTCGCGCGAGCCCCAGCCGGTTGCGGAGCCAATCGCGCATGGTGTCCAGTCTCGACCCCAACTCTACGTGAGCAGCGGAGCTGCGGAGCGTCGCATCCCCACCTGACGGTCTCGGCTCGGCGACGCGCTCCCTACGCGGACTCGAGGCTCCGCCTGCGCAGCTCCGGGTCGCGCAGGAAGAGCGCGAGCGCGACGGAGCCCAGCAGCACCGCGTACCAGAGCGTCGCCGCGCGGATCAGGAGCGTCGACGCGAGCGCGGTCGCGCCGTCGATGCCGGGGACGAGGCGCGCGGCGAGCACCGCGAGCGAGCCCTCGGTCGCGCCGAGTCCGCCGGGCAGGAAGGAGACCGCGCCGATCAGCGTGGTCGAAGACCACAGGAACGCGGACTGCGCGAGATCCGGATCGACGCCCGCGAAGCCGCGCAGCACGCACCAGTAGCCCGCGCACTCGAGGCCCCAGCCGAGCACCGAGAGCGCGGTCAGGAGCGCGAGCGGGCGCAGGCGCAGCAGCGCCGCGCTGCTCGCGACGAGGGCCTCTGCGCGCGTCGCGATGCCGGGCAGCCCCGCGCGCGCGACCAGCGCGATCGCGCGCGAGAGCAGCGCCGGGGTGCCCAGCGCGACCACGGCGCCGAGCACGAGCGCGAGCGTGCCGAGCACGACCGGCCAGAGCTCGCTGTGGCCCGCGATGCCGAGCAGCGAGAGGATCACGAGGGCGACGAGGTCGCTGAGCCGGTCGGCCACGACGATCGGCGCGGTGCGCGAGCCCGAGACTCCGTCGCTGCTCTTCAGCAGCACGCTGCGCAGCACTTCGCCGAGCTTGCCGGGCGTCACGGACATCGCGAGACCCGAGAGGTAGATCAGCGCCGAGCGCGCGGCGCCGAGCTCGGGCGCGTTGCCCGGGCCCGGTCTGCGCACGCCGAGCCAGCCGAGGCAGAGCTCCCACTTGGCGAAACGCAGCGCGTAGTTCCCGGTCGAGAGCAGGAGCGCCCACAGCAGCTGGGCGCCGGCGAAGCTCCGCAGCGCGTCGCGCAGGCGCCCGGCATCGGCGGCGAGGACGACTGCGGCGTAGAGCACGGCGCCGAAGCCGACCCCGAAAAGCGCGCGCCGCAGCATCCGATGCACGCGCGCATGGTATCGCCCGCCGCCGCCGCGCCGGGTGCCGCCGCGGCGCTGGATGCGCGGCGCGCGTGCCGCGGCTCGCGCGCGGGCCCACTCGCGCCGGGTGGTTGACCCGGCCCGCGGCGGCTGGTAACAGGCCGGGGGTGCAGCGCAGCGTGCTCCTGACAGGCGGCACCGGATTCCTGGGCAAGGTCGTGCTCGAGGCTCTGTTCCGCCGGCGGGAGGAGCTCGGCATCGAGCGGGTGTGGCTCCTGATCCGCGCGCCGAGCGCCGCGCTCGCGCGCGAGCGCCTCGCGTCCGTCGTCTTCGCATCGCCCTGCTTCGCGGGGCTCGAGAGCGGCTGGCACAAGCGCGTGCTCGCGCTGCCCGGCGATCTGCTCGCGCCCGGTCTCGGTCTCGAAGCGCCGGAGCGCCAGCGCGTGTGCCGCGAGGTCACGCAGCTGATCCACTGCGCGGCCTCGATCGACTTCGACCTGCCGCTGCCCGAGGCCGCGCGCGTGAACGTCGCGGGCGCGCTCGAGGTGCTCGAGCTCGCGCGCAGCTGCGAGCGGCTCGAGGCGCTCACGAGCGTATCGACGGCCTACGTCACGCCGCATCCGCGCGGCGGGGAGCTCGCGCGCGCGGAGGAGGTGCTCGCCGCGCTGCGCGGCCCGCATGCGGACGACCCCGAGCGCCTGCTCGCGGAGTGTCTGGCCGGCAGCCCGCTCGCGGCGCAGGCGCTTCGCGAGAGCGGGCATCCGAACAGCTACACCTTCACGAAGTGCCTGGCCGAGCATCTGCTCGCGGCGCGCCGCGGCGACGTCCCGCTCGCGCTCGTGCGGCCGAGCATCATCTCGGCGGCCCGCAGGCATCCCTTCCCGGGCTGGATCGACAGCCACGCGGCCTTCGCGGCGACGGTCGCGCTGCTCGGCACGGGCCAGCTGCGCGCGGTTGCGGCCGACCCGCAGGCGCGGGTCGATCTGGTTCCGGTGGACGAGGTCGCCGCGCGGGTCGTGGCCGCGAGCTTCGCCGCGCGGCCCGCATCCGCGCGCGCAGCGCTCCCGATCCTGCACGCGGTCTCGGGGCGCGCCGGCAGCGTGAGCGTCGAGCAGTGCCGCGCGGTGATCACCGACTTCTTCTCGCGGCGCCGCGCGGGGCGCGGGCCGCAGCTCCGGCACCTCGGCCCGGTCGGACCGGGCTTCGCGCTGCGCGAGGCGCTGCACCAGGCGCTGCCCGCGCACGCCGCGGCGCTCTTCGAGAGGCTGCGCGGTCGCCGGCGCAGGCGCGCGGCGCTGCTCGCGGGGCTCGAGCGCCTCGCGCAGGTGAACCGCAGCTTCGCCTACTTCACGCACCACAGCTTCGACTTCCGCTCGTCGCTGCCGCTCGATGCGGGCTTCGACGGCGGCGCCTATCTCGAGACGATCTGCCGCGGCGTGCACGACCACCTGCTGCGCCTCGATTCGCGCGAGACCCTGCTCGAGGCCCGCTCCTCGCTCTTCGCGCTCTGGCTCGCGCGCCGCGGCACGCGCGTGAGCTTCGACCTCGATTCCTTCGACGCCGCGCGCGCCGCGATCGCCGCCGCCGGGCGGATCGTGCTCGTGCCCTCGCGCGGCGACCGGGTCGCGCGGCTCGCACTGCGCGCGCTGCGCAGCGCGCGCCCGGACCTCGGACTCGCCGCGGCCGAGCTGCCCGCGGCGCCGCTCGACGCGCTCCGGCTGCGCCGCAGCCAGGTCCGCGGCGGACGCGCCGTGGCGCTTCCGGTCGGCGTCGGCGGCGAGCCCGGCTCGAGTCGCCTGCATCTGGTCTGCGGGCGGCCGATCGAGATCGGGGCCGGGGCCGATCCGAGCCGGCTGCAGGGCGAGATCGAAGCGGAGCTCGCGCGCGCGACGCCGGCGCATCCGCGGCCGCGCCGCCGCCGCCCGCGGCTCGGCGCGCGCGAGGAGAGGAGCGCCTGATGCCCGAGCCGAGCCTGGAGCAGCGCCTCGAACGGCTCGAGTCGAGCGACGAGATCCGGCAGCTCGTCGCCAGGTACTGCCTCGCGCTCGACATGCGGGACCTCGACGCCCTCTGCGGCCTGTTCCCGGAGGACGTGCGCGTCGGCCGCGGACAGACCGGCCGCGCGGCGCTGCGGCGCTGGTTCGACGAGACGCTGCGCGTGCAGTTCACGGGCACGGCGCACGTGACCGGCAATCACATCATCGAGTTCGAGGGCCGCGACCGCGCGCGCGGCGCCGTCTACAGCAGGAACGAGCACGAGACCGGCGACGAGTGGGTGATCATGACGATGATCTACTGGGACGAGTACGAGCGCCTCGGCGGGCGCTGGTACTTCCGCCGCCGGCTGCCGCTCTACTGGTACGCAACCGACCTCAACCGGCCGCCGCTCGGCGAGCGCAAGCTGCGCTGGCCGGGTCGCGAGCCCTACGAGGGCGCCTACCACGAATTCTGGCCGAGCTACCGCGAGTTCTGGAGCCGGCGCGGCCCCGACGAGTCGGCCGACGTGGCCGAGCCGGCCCCGCTCGGGGAGTTCCTCGCGCGCATGCGGCGCGGCGCGAGCGGCGAGATCTCGCTGCGGGTGCGCTAGCCGCGGGCGTTCCCGCGCGGGCCCGGGCTCGAGGCGGCCTGCCTAGCGCTCCGTCCGCGTGCCTCCGAGGCTCCGGTAGACGAGCCCCACGAAGTCCGCGGGCCCGAGGAAGCCCGCCGCGTTCGCGGCGTCGAATTCCGCGCTCGGCTGCGCCGCGAGCGTCTGCGCGAGGCTCTTGCCGGCCGCGACCTGCGCGCGCACGCGCGCGATCAGCGTCGCGAGCATGTCGCGGTAGCGCTGCAGGTCCGCGCGCGTCGCGAGCGGACCGTGGCCCGGGATGATCTGCGTCTCCGCGTCCGAGAGCGCGAGCCCGCGCTCCGCCGCCGCGAGCATCCCCTCGATGCTGCCGCCGCTCGAGAGATCGAAGAAGGGATACATGCCGTGGAAGAAGGTGTCTCCCATGTGCAGCACGTTCGCGAGCTCGAACTTCACGAGCGAATCCCCGTCCGTGTGCGCGGGCGCCACGTGCTCCACGCGCAGCTCGTCGCCGTTCAGATGGAAGGAGAGGCCCTCGGAGAAGGTCACGATCGGCAGCGCGACCGCAGGAGAGGGCGGCACGCGCCGGTTCATCGAGGCCATGAACTGCTCGCTGCTCATGCGTGCGCGCACCTTCGCGTGCGCGACGATCACGGCCCCCGCCCGCCCGAAGTTCTCGTTGCCGCCCGTGTGATCGCCGTGCCAGTGGGTGTTGATCACGAAGCGCAGGGGCTCCTCGGAGAGCGACTGCGCGGCCGCGAGCAGACCTGGCGTCTGCGGGGCGAACTGGTCGTCGATCAGCACGATGCCGTCGGAGCCCGCCGAGACGCCGACGTTCCCGCCGCGACCGACGAGGAGCGCGGCGCTGCCGCGCAGGCGCCGCGTCTCGACCGGAACGGGCTCCTCGCCCTGCGCGCGCAGCTCGGCAGCGGGCGCGACGGAGCCGGCGAGTGCGACGGAGCAGGCGAGCGCCACGCGCGCGCAGCGCGCGCGCAGGCGACCCTCGGCAGCGTGCAACTTCGCGCTCACGGCATCCTCCTCGGCCTTCGCTCCACCCTAGCACGGTTCAGCAGCGCGCAACTTTTGTCACACCGCAACTTTCGTATGCCACTCACTGGTACAGACTCTCCTCTCTACCGGACGGGTGTTCCGAACCGGGGCGAGAGAGGCTCAGCGGATCTGGATCCGAGTCCAGTTGGAGCTCCAATGCAGAATCTGATCTCGTTCAGCGCGGGCCTGCTCGCGCTCTCGCTCGCCAGTGCGGCGGGTGCGACGTCGATCGACTTCCGAAACGCCGCGTTCACGCCGGTAGGCGACGTGAACCACCTGTCGCAGAGCTATGGCGGCTACAGCTTCGATTTCGATGCCCTGCGCATCACCGACATGCAGCACGAGGGAACGCTGTTCTGGGACAGCCTCGATGGCTTCGGCATCAAGAACAGCAACAACTGGGATGCCGACGAGATCGAGGGCAGCGAGGTGCTCAAGATCTCCTTCGGCCAGTCGCTCTACGTCACGAGCTTCACGGTCGCGGATCTCTTCCCCGAGACGAACCTCGTCGAGCAGGGCCACTACAGCACCAACGGGGGCGCGACCTGGGGCAGCTTCTTCGCCGACGGCGCGCACCTGAACGGCGAGGTCACCGTGAACGTGGGCGGCATGGCGGACCACCTGCTCTTCAAGTCCGCGGGCTCGACCGGCTTCCGCCAGGGCCACGAGTTCTCGGTGGTCGCGGTGAACGTCGGGACCGCCCGGCCCGCGTCGATCGACCGGAACGACGGCCCGGCCGTGCCCGAGCCCACCTCGGCGATGCTCTTCGCTGCCGGTGCGCTGCTCGTGGGTCGCCGCAGCCGCCGCGCCTAGCGCAGCCTCGAGGCGCTCACCGATCCTGGCGAGCCGCGGGCCTTCCCGCGGCTCGCCCCTTTCCGGGCCTGCCCGCGCACGAGGCTCCATGTACGCATTCGTCACCGGATTGCTCGGCCTGGCGCTCGCCTCGGGCGCGAGCGCGCTCTCGGTGGACTTCCGGGATCCCGCCTTCGCTCCCCGGCGCGGCGCGAGCGAGCACGAAGTCGTCCACGAGGGCTACCGCTTCGGCTTCGGCGCGCTGAACATCGAGAGCATGCGGCACGACGGGTCCCTCTACTGGGACTCGCGCGATGGCTTCGGGATCATCGGCGCGGGCTGGGAGCGCGACGAGATCGAGCTGCCCGAAGTGCTCCGCCTCTCCTTCGGCGAATCGCTCTTCGTCGAGCAGCTCGTCGTGACCGATCTCTTCGTCGAGGGAAGCGACCGCTACGCCGAGCAGGGCCTCTACAGCCTCGACGGCGGGCTCGTCTGGACTCCCTTCGAGTCGGATGGGATCGACGACAACGGCGAGATGACGGTGATCGTGAACGGCACCGCGGACTACGTGCTCCTGACCACTGCGGGCCGCGGGCGGGCCGCGAGCGGGCGCAGCTTCCAGTTCGAGTTCTCGCTCGCGGGCGTCGCGGTCGAGCGCGCGCCGGGTCCGCTCGTTCCAGAGCCCTCGACCGCGCTGCTCTTCGTCCTGGCCGTGTGGATCGTCGGCCGCTTCGGACGCCTCGCATTCCGGAGGGGCTCCGCGCGCGGCTGAAGACTTCGTGAAGGCCACGTCACTTTCCTGCGCTTGCCGGCCACTCACAAATGGCGGGAGCCACGAAGGACGGACATGACCATGACGAAGCTCACCTCGATCGCCGCAGGCCTCTGCAGCCTGGCGCTCTCCGGAGCCGCGCAGGCGGTGGTGATCGACTTTCGCGATCCGGCGTTCGAGCCGGCTGCCGGTCTGGATCACCACTCGGTGCTCTACGGCGGGTACACCTTCACCCTCGACACGCTCGATGTCGCGACCCTGAGCCACGACGGCTCGCTCTACTGGGACGCGGTCGACGGCTTCGGGGTCATCGGCGCAGGTTGGGAGCGCGACGAGGTCGAGTCGCCCGAGGTGCTGAGCCTCGCCTTCGGCGAGTCGCTCTTCCTCGACAAGCTGATCCTCAGCGACCTCTTCATCGAGGAGGGCGGGACCCGGACCGAGCGCGGCTTCTACAGCCTGGACGGCGGCGCGGTCTGGACCGCCTTCGACGCCGACGGCGCGAGCCTGAACGGCGAGATGACGCTGGCGGTCGGCCAGGCGACGAGCCGGGTGCTCTTCACCTCCGCGGGTCGCGACTGGAGCGTCCCCCGCAACGGCCACGAGTACTCCCTCGCGGGCGTCGACGTCTACCGCGCCGACGGCGGAAGCGGGACCGGAACCGGCGCCGGGAGCGGAAACGGCCCCTCCGTTCCGGAGCCGACCTCGGCACTGCTCTTCGCCTCCGGCGCGCTGCTCGTCGGCCGCCGCAGCCGGAACGCCTAACGGGAGATCGCAGCCGGGCCGCTTCGACTTCGCGAGCCGCGGGGGCCCTCCCCGCGGCTCGCAGTCTTTCGCGGCCAGCGCGTGGTAGGGTGCGCGCATGGACTTCGTCCTGATCCACGGCGGCGCGCACGCCGGCTCCTGCTGGGAGCGGCTGGTTCCCCACCTCGATGCGCCCGCGCACGCACTCGATCTGCCCGGCCGCGGCCGGCGCCCCGCGCCGCTCGACGGCCTCGGGGTCGCGGACTGGGTGGATGCGGTCGTGGCGGAGACCCTGGCGCTCGCGTCGGGGCCGGTCGTGCTGGTCGGGCACTCGCTCGCGGGAATCACGCTCCCGCGCGTCGCCGAGCGGATTCCCGAGCGCATCGCCCACCTCGTCTTCGTCTCCTGCACCGTGCCGCCCGGGGGCCAGTGCGTCCTCGACGTGATCGCAGCCGAGGTCGTGGCGCTGACGCCCGCGGCCGCGAGGGGCGACGCGCTGCTCAGCGAGGCCGTCGCGCGCGCGATGTTCTGCAACGACATGGACGAGGAGGAGACCCGCTTCGTGCTCGAGCGGCTCGTGCCCGAGGCGCGCCGCCCGATGCAGGAGCCGATGGACCTCACGGGCCTGCGCCGGCCGATTCCGCGCAGCTACGTCAAGCTGCTGCGCGACCAGAGCGTGCCACCGCGCGACCAGGACCGGATGATCGCGACGATCGGCGGCGGCTGCCGCGTCGTCGAGCTCGACGCGGGCCACGATGCGATGGTCTCGCAGCCGCGCGCGCTCGCGGAGATCCTGAACCGGATCCGGCGCGATCAGCTCTCGAGCTCGACCTCGAAGCGCGCGGTGTAGAACGCGAAGCGCTCGCGCACGCGCTCGGCCGTGAGGCCGTAGTCCTCGAGGCGGTACTCGTGGACCCCGAGCCGGCCGCGGCGGTGCGCGTCGGCCCACTCCTGCATCCGCGCGCGGGCGGCCGGCGTGAAGGAGATGCCGAGATCCCGATAGGCGCGCGCGACGGCCGCGATCGGGTCCACGAGCTGGTCGCGGAAGTGCACGTCGGCGAAGCGGTCCTCTCCGAGCTTCTCGCGAAAGCGGATCCCGCGCGCGAGCGCCTCGACCCAGAGCTCGAGCTGCTCCTCGCCGAGGGCCTGCGGGTCGCGCTGCTCGCTCGTGAGCGTGCGCAGCTTCGCGATCAGGCTGCAGACCGAGCCGAGCACCTTCGAGGGGTCGCGGTGCGTCATGACGAAGCGCGCGTCGGGATAGCTCTCCTCGAGCGCGTCGAGCGACAGCATGTGCACGGGGGTCTTCAGGTGCCAGCGGTTGGGCGGGCAGCGCCACTGCAGCAGCTTCAGCGTCTTGCGGTGCATCTGGTAGGCGGAGCGCATGTCGCAGTCCCGCTGCCAGCGCGCGAAGGCCGGCACCCAGAACTGGCCCGTCACGTGCTGCGCCTTGAAGTCCATCCCGAGCAGGTCCTGGCACTCGGCGGGTCCGGTCGGGCTCGCGTCGTAGAGCATGCGCATCTCGGGCAGCACGCGGTCCAGGAGGGCCATGCTCGCCTCGCACTTCGCGATGCGCGGGTCGCTGTCCTCACTGGCCTTCTCGGGCGGCGGGCAGGGCGAGCCGGACTCCCAGGTGCGGATCGAGCGCGTGTCCGGATCGCGCGCGAGCAGCGACGAGAGCGCGGTCGTGCCGGTGCGCGGCAGGCCCAACACGAAGATCGGCGCGGGCACCTCTTCGGCCCCGATCTCCGGATGCCGGCGGTACCAGTCCTGGATCTGGAGCCGGTTGCCGAGCAGCTTCACGATCTGGCCGCGCGCCATCGCGCCGCCGGCGGGGGTCAGCCGCGCCTCGCGGTTCAGCGAATCGACGAAGATCCCGAGCCCCTCGCGGAAGCTCTCGCCCCCGAAATCCGCGAGGCCCGTCTCGCGGCGGGCTTCCTCGACCAGCTCCTCGGCGCGCAGCTCCATCGGCGCACTTCCTCCCCGAGCGCTTGCAGATGCGCAGGCGCATCTTGCTGCGGCGGATGCGAGCGCGTCAATCGCGCGGCTACCCTGGCCTTCGGGAGGAGCCGACGATGTTCATCGCGATGAATCGCTTCCGGATCGCGCGCGGCCGCGAGCAGGTCTTCGAGGAGCTCTGGCGCAAGCGCGAGTCGCAGCTCGACGGCGTGCCGGGCTTCCGCGAGTTCCATCTGCTGCGCGGACCCGAGGACGCCGAGGCGACGCTCTACGCCTCCCACTCGGTCTGGGGCACGCGGCGGGACTTCGAGGCCTGGACGGAGTCCGAGAACTTCCGCAAGGCGCACGCCCAGGCGCGAGCGCCGCAGGGCACCTACCTCGAGCACCCGCGCTTCGAGGGCTTCGAGGTGGTGCTCTAGCCGCGCCTGCGGCCCGCGAAGCAGCCCGGATCCACCGTGAGCCGCTGCGCGACGCGCCGCAAGCGCGCGTGCGCCTCGGCGCGGCGCGCGCTGAAGCGCAGCGGCGCGTGCGCGGGCAGCGCGAGATCCGAGGGCAGGACCAGCGTCGCGCAGGCCGGGCCGCCGCCGGCCTTGCCGAAGAGCTCGGCGAGCCGGATCGCGCGCGGCGCGAGGCCGAGCGCGCGCAGGCGCGCGGCGAAGCCGCGGCTCACGCCGTCGGGGACCAGCACGCCGCTCCCGACCTGCCGCGAGTTTCCCGCGTAGTGGTGCACCGCGTCCTCGCGCCCGATCGGGACGATCGCCTCCGCGCCGAGCGCGCTCGCGACGCGCGCGGCGCCGTCGCCGTAGAGGCCGCCCGCGTAGTGCACGAGGCGCGCGGGGCCCCGATCGGGCCGCGCTGCGAAGTGCACGGTGTCGCCGTGGAAATGCGGGTAGACGAGCTCCGCATAGATCCGCTGCGACTCCTCGAGCTCCGCGAAATCCGCGGCGAAGCGCGCGCCCTCGCGCGACGAGCGCAGCGTCTTCGGCTCGAGGCCCGCGTCGTAGTGGCCCGCGACGCCGTAGGTCAGGACCGCGCGCGGGCCGACCGGAGCGACGTCGGCGAGCCCCTCCCAGGGGTGGGGGTTCGCGCTCGTCTCGAGCGCGAGGCCGCTCGCCTCTGCGATCGCGCCGAGCAGCCGCTCGTAGTAGGCGAGCTCGGCGCGGCGGTGCGCGACCAGGTTCGGCAGCAGCGCGCGCAGCCGGCGACCCGCGACGCGCAGCCAGGGGCCGTTCGCGCAGAAGACGCGCCCGGTCAAGAGCTCCGGCGCGCGGCCTAGCACGGCGCCGCTCGCGCGCGCGACGATGCGCCCGTCGGCCTCGACGTGCAGATCGCCGTGGTCGAGCAGCGCCTCGTCCTCGGCCTCGAAATCGAAGAGCGCGTCGCCGCCGCAGGCGAGGATGCCCTCGCAGATCGCGAGCCATTCGGCGTAGGCGTCGCGCGGCGAGTACTCGAGGTGCGCGACCTCGCTCTTGTAGTTGACACCGGCCTGGTTGAAGGTCGCCGGCACCGGAGCGCGCACGACGAAGAGCGAGCCATAGTGGCTCGCGAGCGCGTTCACGGCCGCGGCATGCCGGGCGGCAGCGCCGCCGGGTCGAAGGGCGCGCGGTTCTCGAGCCGCGCCTGGGGCGAGGTGCAGTAGAGCGTCGAGAGCACGCCGGCCGGGCGCTCGTTGCCGCTGCGCCTGCGGCCGCCGAAGGGCAGCCGGCCGCTCGCGCCGACGGTCGAGCGGTTCCAGTTGAGCAGGCCCGTCTCGATCCGGCCGAGACACTGCTCGTAGCTCGCGCGCGCGCGGCTGAAGACCGACGCGACGAGGCCGTAGTCGCAGTCGTTGACGGCTGCGATCGCGTGCTCGAGGTCGTCGATCGGATACAGCGCCGCCTCGGGCCCGAAGTGCTCCTCGCGCTGCGCGGGATGGCGCTGCTCGCTGCGCTCGAAGCGCACGAGGCCCGCGCCCGTGAAGGGCGGCGGCAGGCCCGGGTCGGCGAGCAGCAGCCGCTCGCCGCCGGCTTCGCAGAGCGCCGCGCGCGCGAGGCCGAGGCGCCGGTGCGCGGCTTCGCTCACGAGCGGGCCCATGAAGACGCCGGCCTCGAGCGGATGCCCCACGCGCAGGCCCGTGAGCACCCGGATCAGCTTGTCGACGAAGGCGTCCTCGATCCCGCGCTGCACGAAGATCCGGCTCGCGCAGGAGCAGCGCTGGCCCGTCGTCGCGGCGATCGACAGCGCGGTCTCCGCGACGGCGAGATCGAGCTCCGCATCGTCGAGCACGACGATCGCGTTCACGCCGCCGAGCTCGAGCGCGAGCAGCTTGCCGGGCTGGTCGAGGCAGGCCTGCTGCAGGCTGCGCCCGACCGCCCAGGAGCCCGTGAAGAGCACGGCGTCGACCTGCGGGTGGAGCGCGAGGCCGCGGCCGGTCTCGGCGGCCCCCTGGACGAGCTCGAGCACGCCCTCGGGCAGGCCCGCGCGCCGCCACAGCTCGAGCAGGAAGCGGCCCACCGCGGGTGCGCGCTCGCTCGGCTTGAACACGACGCAGTTTCCGGTAGCGAGCGCGGGGACGATGTGGCCGTTCGGGAGGTGCGCCGGGAAGTTGAAGGGACCGAGCACCGCGAGCACCCCGCGCGGCTCGAAGACGGCGCGCGCATCCGCAGCCGCCTCGATCGGCGCGACGAAGCGCATCCCGTCCGCGAGCGTGACGTCGACCTTCGGGGCGAGCAGCGCGGCCTCGGCGCGCGCGTCCCAGAGCGCCTTGCCGATCTCGCGCGCGAGGAGCGTCGCGAGCTCCGGCGCCGCGGCGGCCGCGGCGTCGCGGAAGCGGCGCAGGAGCGCCGCGCGCGCGTCGCTGCCGGCCGCGCGCCACGCGGGGAACGCGCGCCGCGCGCGCCGGACGGCGGCGTCGATCTCGGCTTCGCCCGCGATCGGAAATGCGCCGATCGCGTCGCGCGGATCCGCGGGCGAGCGGCTCTCGAGGAACTCCCGGCCAGTCGACTTCATGGCGGCGCTCCCCGCGCTCACGGCAGCGGCGTCACGCTGACGCGATCGCCCGCGGCCACGCCGAGCGCCTCGCGGCTCTCCTTCGAGACGAGCGGCGCGCCGACGTCGTCGAGCGGCACGACGGTCGCGCGGAAGCCGATGCGGCCCTCGGCGGAGACGAGCGCGAGCGGCCCGTCGCGCAGGCTCACGCGATCCGGCGCGAGGCCCGGCAGCACGAGCTGGCGCCGCTCGCGCACCGAGGAGATCGCGTCGCGCGCCGCGCCGTAGTAGGGACCGCCGTCGAAGGGATCGACCTGGTTGAGCGAGCGGAAGCCGATCTTCTCGAGGATGCGCAGCGCCGCGAGCGCGCTGTCGTTCGGCTTGCCGATCACCTCCTGCACGCTCGGCGGGAAGAGCGCCGCGTAGACCGGGTCGCGCGGGAAGAGGTCGGCGATGAACTGCTTGTCGCGCGCCGAGAGGTGGTCGGCCTCGCGGTAGCTCATGCCCGTGAAGGTGCGCCCGAAGGCGTTCCAGAGCCGATTCTCGCCGTTGCCTTCGAAGGGCGAGAGCATCTCCGCGATCACCTCGCGCTCGAAGCGCGTCGGGTGCGCCGAGATGTAGGCGAAGCGCGCGATCGAGAGCGCCTTGCCGCACTTGCCGGCGTGGTGGCGGTAGCCGGGGTCGAGGATCAGTCCGCCGATCTCGGTCGGCCCGTCCTCGGTCGACATCAGCTGGAGCTTGCGGTGCACGAAGCGCTTGCGCAGCGCCACGCTGCGGCGCTCCTCCTCGGTCACGGCGAGCCAGTAGTAGGGTCGGCCCGGGCGCCCGTGTTTGGCGAGGATCGTCGAGGTTCCGACGCAGCTCCCGCGCTCGCTGTCCTCGAGCACGAAGACGTAGACGCCCTCGCTGTAGCTCGGCTGGCGCCCCGCGAAGGAGCGCAGCGAGGCCTGGATGCGCTGCTCGAGGAAGGCCTCGTCGCTCGGCAGGTTCATCGAATCGAGCTGCTCCGCGAGCCCGACGAGCGAGCCGAGATCGGATTCCGCGATCGGCCGCAGGATCAGCACGGCAGGCCCTTCTCCTCCGCGACGCGCCGGATCGCCTTCTCGAAGATCGCGAAGCCCGCGTCGAGCTCCTCGTCGCCGAGCCCGAGCGGAAGCAGCATCCGGATCCGGGTCGGATTCGAGCCCGCCTGGAAGGCCAGCAGGCCCTCCTCGAAGGCCGCGCGCAGCACGGCCTGGACGAGCTCGGGCGAGCCGTCGAAGGGCACGAAGGCCTGCATCGCGCCGATCCCGCAGCGCGGCCCGACCGCGCGCGGCAGGCGCCGGCGCAGCGCCTCGTGTCGCTGCGCGACGCGCAGGCCGAGCGCCGCGACGCGCCCACCGGCGCCGAGGTAGCCCTCCCGCTCGAGGCGCTCGAGCAGGCGCGCCCCGACGGCCATGCCGACGGTCGAGCCGGCGAAGGTGCCCGCGATCAGGCCGGGCTTCGGGTTGTACTCGCGCGTGAAGAGCGCGGCGCTGCCCTGCAGCGCCTTGCCGATCGTCACGACGTCGACGAGCTCCTCGAGCCCGAAGGTCTTGAACGCGAAGAGCTCGCCCGTGCGCGCGAAGGTCTGCACCTCGTCGACCCAGACGGCCACGCCGGCCCTCCGGCAGCGCTCCATCAGCGCGGCGAAGAAGTCGCGCGGCGCGGTGTTGAAGCCGCCCTCGCCCTGGACGAGCTCGAAGATCATCCCCGCGATGCGGCCGGGGTAGCGCTGCAGGTGCGCGTCGAGCGCGGCGACGCTCTTCTGCGTCGAGCGCGGATCGGCCTCGTCGTAGAAGGGCAGGTAGAGCACGTTGCCGCGCAGCGGCATGCCCTCGCGATAGGCGGGCTTGTCGGTGATCTCGCCGCTCGCGAGCGTGCGCCCCGCAAAGTTGTGCTCGAAGGCGACGATGCGGTCGGCCGGCGCGTGCTTCTGCAGGATCAGCTTGAGCGCGTTCTCGTTGGCCATCGACCCGGAGAGCGAGAGCCAGACGTGCGCGAGGCGCGGGCCCGCGTGGCGGACGAGCAGCTCGGAGAGGCGCAGGTACTCGCCGGCGGGCGCGAGATGCCCCTGGAAGACGCTGTCGCCCGCGGCGGCGATCGCGGCCGTCTCGAGCAGGTCGGCTTCCGAGTGGCCGAAGGCGTAGACCCCGATGCCGCCGATGAAGTCGAGGATCTCGCGGCCGTCCGCGAGGCGCACGCGCGCGCCGCGACCGCTTCCCGAGAGCAGGAGCGGGAACACGAGCGGGCGGCCGCGCAGCGCCTCGAGCCGCTGCAGCGCGTCCGCGTACTCCTCGGGAGAGAGCCAGGCCGCGGCGCTCGCCTCGGCGACCGCGGCGACCAGCTCCCGGGCCGCGGCGCGCACGCGGGGCGAGTCGAGCAGCGGATCGCTGCGGGTTGCGCGGGGAGTGCTCATGGCAAAGGCTATCGGTCGATCCTGGGCCCGTCGCGAGCGCGAGCTGGA